>Ga0181520_10000250_pt1 | contig 118166 bp, 89 predicted proteins | sample PEATcosm2014_Bin_29_FD_132451 | JGI IMG/M metagenome (GOLD analysis project Ga0181520, IMG submission 132451) | Peatland microbial communities from MTU Mesocosm Facility, Houghton, MI, USA - PEATcosm2014_Bin02_30_metaG | ecosystem: Environmental > Terrestrial > Soil > Wetlands > Peat | place... | reverse complement strand
AATTATGAATACAACAGATAAACAAAACAGTATTTTTCTCAAAGGAGAAAAAGCTTCAGCGGATTACTTCACCGGAACTGCATGGGTGAATATGTTAGTTCCGCAGGATGAAACAGGAAGTTACGCCGTCGGTGATGTTTTATTTGAACCCGGCTGCAGAAACAACTGGCATACACATCCCGCTGGTCAAATCCTGCTTATTACCGATGGCAAAGGATTTTACCAGGAAAAAGGAAAACCTGCCAGGTTACTTGCAAAAGGAGATGTAGTGGTTATACCATCTCATATAGAGCATTGGCACGGCGCAACAAAAGATTGCAGCTTAACCCATATTGTCATAACAAACAACACCAAACAAGGCGCAGTTAAATGGCTTTCACCGGTTACCGATGAAGAATATAACAAATGCCATGCAACAAATAAATCCCGGCCTGATAAAGTTAATCTGACAGAAGCTGCAGTAAGGAACCATGAGGAATTGCTGCGGGATCATAAATCAGCTTTAAGAATAACCGACCCGGAGTTAATCGAAGTTTTTGACAACTTTGCTTTTGATGAAGTAATCAGTTACGGAAATTTAGATACACGGACAAGAGTAATGATGATTTTGGCATCGACCATTGCCTGCCAGGCTTTAACCGAGTACAAGGTGATGGCAGGTGGCGCTCTTAATGTTGGTGTTACTCCAATTGAAATAAAGGAAATTTTATATCAAGCCGTACCATATGTAGGTATTGCAAAAGTTCTGGATTTTATTCCTGCCACTAATGAAATATTACAAAGCAGAGGAATAGAAGTTCCATTAGAAGGCCAGTCAACAACAACACGCGAAACACGATATGAAATGGGATTAGCATTACAGAAAGAGATTTTTGGTGAAGCAATTGACAAGATGTACAAAACATCACCGGAAAATCAAATCCACATCCAAAAATATTTATCGGCAAATTGTTTTGGTGATTACTATACCAGAGAAGGATTAAATATAAAAACCAGGGAGCTTTTAACTTTTGTAATGCTGATAAGTTTAGGCGGAACCGAGCCACAGGTTAAAGCGCATATACAGGGCAATGTGAATGTTGGCAACGACAAAGCAACTATGTTGAGTGTTGTTACACAATTGCTGCCTTATATAGGCTACCCCAGAACTTTAAATGCAATTAAGTGCTTAAATGAAGTAATAACAGATTAATAAAAATTAAAGGTAGTAAATATGAAAACTAAAAATATAAAAGCATTTGGAACAGAGGCCGCCGGAATTCCTCTGCACACATTAGATATAGAACGAAGAGAATTATTACCACATGACGTGGAAATTAAAATTCTTTACTGTGGTATTTGTCATTCGGATTTACATCAGATTAATAATGACTTTAGGCACACTATGTACCCTTTAGTACCGGGTCATGAAATAGTGGGCAAGGTAACCAGGGTAGGTGAAAATGTTAAAGAATTTAAAATCGGCGATCTTGCCGGTATCGGATGTATAGTAGATTCGTGTGGTAAATGTGAGTCCTGTAAAGACGGCTTGGAACAATTTTGTGATGAGGGTGTAACCTTTTCGTTCAATAGTCCGGACAAGTATTTAGGTAAAGCAACTTATGGAGGTTTTTCAGAAACCTATGTTGCTGATGAAAAATACATACTGCATATACCAGAAACACTCGATTTCTCATCCACTGCGCCTCTCCTGTGTGCAGGTATCACTGTGTATTCTCCTCTGAAACACTGGCAGGCTGGACCGGGTAAACAAGTTGGCATTCTGGGTATCGGTGGTTTGGGTCATCTTGCAATTAAAATAGCTAAAGCCATGGGAGCTAACGTGGTTGTATTTACCACATCGCCTTCAAAAGTAGAAGATGCCAAACGTTTAGGTGCAGATGAAGCCATACTGTCCACTGATGCAGAACAAATGAAGAAATATAGCCGAAAAATGAACTTTATTATTGATACTGTTTCAGCCAAGCACGATGTTAATATTTATCTTAATCTTCTCAGACATGATGGAAGTGTTGTATTAGTAGGATTGCCTCCTGAACCACTCGAAGTAAGTGCGTTCAGTGTCGTATCGGGACGCCACAGTTTCTCCGGTTCAAATATCGGCGGCATTGCCGAAACCCAGGAAATGCTGGATTTTTGCGCAGGACATAATATTACTGCCGATATTGAATTAATAAATGTGCAGCAAATAAACGAAGCATTAGACCGGTTGAAAAAAGGCGATGTGCATTATCGCTTTGTAATTGATATGGCTTCTCTGAAAAACAATTAAATCAAAAAAGGTGAACCTGAAAAAGGTTCTGTAATTTCTCAAAAGAGCTTGGCGACATTTATTACTAAAATTATTGAAACACCGGAAAACTATATTCGTGAAAACCTGGGAATAAACAAACCCGGTTCTTAATTACCAATAAAAATTTACGAGGAATTTTTATGAAAAAAGTAACGCTTAATAATGGAATTGAAATGCCTATTCTTGGATATGGTGTTTTTCAAATTGCCGATCTTAAAGAATGTGAGAAAAGTGTGCTCGATGCTATTAATGTTGGTTATCGTATGATTGATACAGCGGCTTCCTATATGAATGAAGCAGCAGTTGGCGAAGCAATTAAAAAAAGCGGAGTAGACAGAAAAGAATTGTTTATTACAACTAAACTTTGGGTTCAGGATACCGGCTATGAAAAAACTAAAGGGGCCTTTGAAAAATCATTAAATAAGCTGCAATTGGACTATTTGGACTTATACCTGATTCACCAGCCTTATGGAGACATACATGGTTCATGGCGGGCCATGAAAGAATTTTATAAGAATGGAAAAGTTAGAGCTATCGGCGTCAGCAACTTTCAACCGGACCGTGTAATGGACCTGATAACTTTTAATGAAGTTGTTCCGGCAGTTAATCAAATTGAAACTCATCCTTTCAACCAGCAGATAGATACCCAAAAGTTCTTACAGGCAAACAATATACAGATTGAATCATGGGGGCCATTTGCCGAAGGAAAAAATAACATGTTCGATAATGAACTACTGGTTTCTTTATCAGAGAAATATCAGAAATCGGTTGCCCAGGTAATACTTCGATGGCTTACACAAAGAGGAGTTGTAGCTATTCCAAAATCAGTCCGCAAAGAAAGAATGATTGAAAATTTCAATATATTCGATTTTGAATTAAGCGCTGAAGATATGGCTGCAATAGCAACTCTGGATACAAAAACCAGCATGTTTTTCGATCATCGTAATCCGGAAATTATAAAATGGATGGGATCACGAAAATTAAATATATAGAATTACTGAATAATTTAGTTTTAGAATGATTACATGGTATATAGTAAAAGGAAATAAAATATGGATATCAAAAGAATCGATTGGATGAAAAAGGTTAGCAATGAACAGTATCGTAATGTCAAATAAAAATTAACTACTTACAATAAAAGAAAGATCCAGAATGGCTAAATGGTTAAAAGAAGAGCTGAACAAGATTACAGATACAGATGACTTGCACATCTCTCCGTTCCGTGAAGACAGGGTAACCTATGGCACTCCAACGTGGATTTGGGCTGTTGTAGTTGGTGATGCGCTTTACGTGCGTGCTTACAATGGACTTAAATCTCGCTGGTATCAATCCGCTGTAAAACAAAAGGCAGGCAGGATTATTGCAGCAGGTATGACAAAGGAAGTAACTTTTGAAACGGTGGAAGGATCGCTCAATGATCTAATTGACGATGCCTATCGTTCAAAGTATAATGGCAGCCCGTATCTTAGTTCAATGATTAGTTCACGCGCCCGGTCTGCGACAATCAAAGTTATGCCGGGAGATGTAAATATTTGCTTAGAAGGAAGCAGCGATAAGTGAACTTTGTTACCATTATCTATAAAGGTCATTACACTATAAATAAGCACCGCATTAATAATTAGCTAAAGAATTTAAAGGAGTTAACAATGCCTCATGTCATCGTAAAGATCTGGCCCGGAAGATCCGAACAGCAGAAGATTCAGCTCGCTGAAAAAATCGTCAAAGATATAATTAAAATCCTGAACTCAAAAGAGGAGTCGGTCTCGGTAGCCATCGAAGAGATCAAACCCGAGGATTGGAATGAGAAGGTCTATAAGCCGGATATTTTAAGCAGTCCGGAGAAACTATATAAGAAACCGGGGTATAACCCATTTGAATAGCGCGAAAACCGGAAGGCAAATAAAATGAGTTGTGCCAACAAAATAGTTATAGAAAATGTTTATTATTTTTATTTTATTTGTTTATGAAACATTTTAAAACAATAAGTGAATTTGATGAGGCAGAGGGATTTCCGCTGCCCGAACATCCGTTGATAAGTTTAAACCTGCTGACAAGTGCTTCTACACTTGGAAAAAATATGGAGTTCGCGTGTAATTTTTATATTATTTGTTTCAAAAAAGTGAAATCAGGCGAGCTGCTGTACGGCAAAACGAAATATGACCACAACACCGGGTTAATGTTTTTTACGAAACCAAATCAAATGCTGACTGCACGCGGCCTTCAATACGAAGAAAAGGGGTTTGTTATCCATCTGCATGAAGATTTTTTAATGGGACATCCTTTGTTCACGGAAATTAAAAAATACAATTTCTTTGATTATGAAAATCATGAAGCGCTTCACCTTTTACCAAGAGAAAAACAAATTATGTGGTCGCTCTACAATAAGATGGAATCTGAATACAAAAACAATCCGGACGAATTCAGCAAATCAATTATTCTATCACACCTTGATTCGATGCTAAAATATGCTCAACGTTTTTTTAAAAGACAATTCATTGACCGGAAACCTTTATCAGGACTAACAGTTACAAAATTCAATGATTGCCTTGATGAATATTTTAAAAAAGAAGAAACTGAGGAAAAAGGTCTGCCAACGGTAATCTACATGGCTTCACAGCTCCATTTATCACCAAAATATTTAAGCGATTTATTGAAACAGGAAACCGGGAAAACCGCACTGGAGCTGATTCATCTTTATGTAATTTCCGAAGCCAAAAATATGCTTGTTGCGGGCGGCCTCAGTATTTCCGAAATTGCATATCAGCTTGGCTTTGAAAACCCTCCTTATTTTTCAAGATTATTCAAAAAAGTGGTTGGTGTTAGCCCAAAGGAATATACTAACCAGCGTTTAAATTAATTCATTTCTCCGTTCCCTTCTGCCGTAAAGAAAGCCGTAACAAGGTTGGCTGTATATTCAGGAAATGTTGTACTGCCCGCCGGCGTGTTCTATTAACTAACTCTATCGCTTGCAGATAAATGATTTCATGAACTATTCACCGCTACCAAACCGGCGAAACTTACCGGACCTGAATAAACTACAATTCCTGACAGGGGTAAACTTATTTTAATGAATTAAAAATTTAATTAATGCTTGATATTATTGAAAGTATTAACGAATCTTTTTACCAGACGGGTTAAAACCATATAGCGAATGATTTAACTCAACGTCTGTAAAAGATTATTTATAACCGTCAAAAAAATTTTGTGTTTTAAAAAATTATTATATAAATTATTCTTCAATATTTAATCGATTTGAATTTAATTGAACCGGTTCAATATAATAACCAAAAAACTGCATAAGCGTTCTTTTTAAAGATTAAGTCTATAACAGTTCTGATTTGAAATGCCGGAGAGCAGAAAGAGAATTTTAAATAAAAAATAAAAGTTTACTTTTTAATAAGGTCCATTGTTATAAACTCAACCTTGTTTAAAATTCAAATTACTTGAAAGAAAGTAAAAATGAAAAAACCTATACTTTTAATATCACTTCTTCTGACTATTTTTATGTGTGTTAATTCATTCGCTCAAGTGATGCCGCTTGTTTATAGTGTTGAGAATACGGGCGCTAACTGTCCGTCCCCCAGTTTGCCCTCACTTGGCGAACTTCCTCTTATCCAGGCATTACCTGATCCATTTGCCTTTGCAGATGGCAGGGGCCGTATGGCGAACTACTCCGATTGGGAAGTCAGGCGTGCTCAGATTGGTGCACAGATCCAAAATTATGAGATCGGACAAAGGCCGGTTCGACCGGACACCATAACAGCGAGTTATTCCGGGGGTTTGCTTACAGTAATTGTAACTGTTAACGGCAAAACACTAACACTGAGTTCGCAGGTAATCCTCCCTTCAGGGAACGGGCCTTTTCCCGTAGTAATCGGTATGAACAGCCAAAGCGGCAGTATCCCACAAGACATTTTTAGCAGCCGTAATATTGCGCAGATAATATTCGTCCAGGATCAGGTAACAAGTTATGAAACCCCAAGTAATACCGACCCGTTTTTCCAGCTTTACCCTAATCTTAACGTTACGAATACTGGACAGTATAGTGCATGGTCCTGGGGAGTTAGCCGTATAATAGATGGCCTGGAACTGGTTCAGAATGTTCTACCCATAGATCTTAAACATATTTGCGTAACAGGCTGTTCATATGCCGGCAAAATGGCACTTTTTGCCGGAGCGTTTGACGAACGTGTTGCATTGACAATAGCGCAGGAATCAGGCGGCGGCGGCGCCACATCCTGGAGATACTCTCATTCCCTGCCTGCCGGAACTGTGGAAGATATAGATAATACAAATTACTCATGGTTTATGAAATCGATGAGTCAATTTTCAGGCAACAAGGTGTCCTACTTACCGGAAGATCATCATGAACTAATGGCAATGTGTGCACCCCGTGCACTTTACATTACAGCAAACCCGGAATATGTATGGTTGTCAAGTCAGTCAAGCTACGTATGCAGTGAGGCCTGCAAGACTGTATATACTGCTTTAGGCATACCCGACAGGTTCGGTTATTCCATTGTAGGCAACCATTTGCACTGTGAAGTACCGGACAGCCAAACAGCGGAAATCGGAGCCTTTGTAGATAAGTTTATGCTTGGTAAGGACACTGTAAATACTGCTAATATTGCCGACCCTTACTTTAGCATCCCTCTTTCCCCCTGGATTACATGGACTAATCCAACACTTTTAAACGATACAACTTATTTTACATCTTTAGTTTATCCTCCAAATGATCAACCGGGCCTTGATACAAGTATTACTCTCAAGTGGAACAAGGTAAGTGAAGCTCAAAAGTATTTAATTCAATTATCTACAGACGCTGCATTTACAAGTGTTTTTAAGAGTGATTCAACAACTACAGATACCTTAATAACATTTACAGGCTTACAAAAAAATCAAGAATACTATTGGAGGGTTCAGGTAAGAAGCTCTGCCGGACCAGGCCCATGGAGCAATATATCAAGCTTCGTTACAACCTTATTATTACCGGATAAGCCGCGATTAGTATCCGCCGTTTCAAATCAGATTGGCAATGTTACATTTACCTGGAATACAGTAAGCACTGCTACCAGATATTTAGGCCAGGTAGCTTACGATCAGGCATTCACTAATGTTTTTAGACTATTTGCAACCTCGGATTCGGTCGATATTATATCGTGGTTTACGGAAGGACAATTATATTACTGGCGGGTTCAGGCAATCAATCTTTCAGGTTCCGGTGCATTCAGCGCTATAGCTAATTTTACATTACTCTATGCGCCGACAAGCCTTGCTTTGCAATTGAATGCATCAGATCAAATAACTCTTACATGGACTAATAATTCAACAATTGCAGATGGAAATTTAATTGAACGCATGCAAAGTCCGCAAACATCTTTTTCATTACTCGATACATTAAAGGGAAGCGGAAATTCATATGTGGATAAACAGGTAGAAACGGGTCAAATATATACTTATAGAGTAAGAGCTTATAAAGATTCTTTGGAATCGAATTATAGCAACCAGGTTTCTTCCAATGTAACAGGTGTTAAAGAAGGAAGCATACCAAAAGAGTATTCAATAAGCCAAAACTATCCTAATCCCTTTAACCCCAGTACTGTAATAAATTATGCATTACCTAAGTCATCGTTAATTACAATAAAGATATATAACATACTTGGCCAGGAAGTAAAAACATTAATAAACAGCCAACTGCAAGCAGGCTATTATACAACTCAATGGAACGGTGATAATAATTCAGGCAAAACAGTATCAAGCGGAATGTATATCTGCCGGGTTGATGCCGGCCAATATATAAAGACAATTAAAATGATGCTACTTAAATAGAAATAAACCCACTCCACAAAATAATAAGTAATAAGGCGACCAGATTCCACCCCCTTAGCCTTAACCTCCGGGGTTAAACCTAAGCCCCGGAGTTTTTTTAGAATCAGAGATACTGCTTTAAGATTTCAACGAAAACTGATTTACCTTTCTCAATAACCGAATCATCGGGTAAAAATCTTGGATTGTGAAGCCCGAATTTTTCACCATTAGAAGTTCCCAGCCAAAACATGAAAGACGGAAACTTATGAGAAAAGAAACCGAAATCTTCGCCGGTCATTTTATAACCGCAGTCAATATACTGGAATTTGGATTCCAGGGCGGGGATAATTTTTTTATAAACTTTTGAATTAATTATTACCTCAGGATAATGTGCACCTTTTTCAAGTGTTATTTTTACGCCTGTAATTTTTTCAATGCTATATAATATCTTTTCCAATTTTTTATAAAAATCCATTGACTTTTTACTGCTAAGTCCTCTTATTGTGCCTTCCATTCTGGCAAAACCCGGAACAATATTCCTTACTTCCCCTGAGTTTATTTTTCCGGCGCCGAATACGAATGGTTCGTTTATATTTTTTGGTATCTTGTCCACGGAATCCAGAAACAAGCGGAGAGCATTAAATGCATTTTTTCCTTCGGTCGGGAAGGCTACATGGGAGCTTACACCGGTAAATTCTACGTTTATTTCCAGGGACGAGGCGAACAAAACGCCGTTTGTGCTGGCAACGGTTCCGAAAGGATATTCATCTGTTACATGGAGTGCAAAAGCATTCCGGATTTTAAATTTATCGAATATTTTTGTGTTATAAAATTCCATCGCACCGCCGCCGTCTTCCTCGGCAGGCTGGAATAAAAACAGAATATTCTTTTGAATATTATTTAATAGTACAAATTGAATGAATGAGTATAAAATAGATGTATGCACATCATGTCCGCAGGCGTGCATAAAATCATTTTTCGATTTAAAACTGATATTATTTTTTTCTTTTATAGGTAAAGCATCAATATCGGCGCGGAATAAAATATACTTATCGCTGTTAACTTTATATTCCACCAATAATCCGGTTTTGTACGGGGTATGGATTTTAATTTTTTTTGCAAGATCAAAACCTTTAATGCTCTCGATTAATAATTTAGTAGTGGCAAATTCATGAAATGCTAATTCCGGGTTCTGATGAAGCTTGTGTCTTAATTCGATCGGGCTGATTTTCATAATAACTTTCTAATTCCGCTTCAGATAACTAAATATATAATTTTTAACAATCCTGATAGTTGTGTCAATAATTGCTAAATTATGAAACCAAAACGGTATTTTCGATAAGTGTTTAGGTCAAAATAAAATTAAAGAGATCAATTTCGGCTAAAGCCGATAGGAATTCTATTTCCAAAATTTCCCGGGTTAAAACCCTGGGCTACTGAATATTTTATTTTAGATATTTCAGAATATTAGTTTGGTAAAACCATCATAACTCAAATGCCGTAACGAGAGCTTTAACTGCTTTATCTTTGAACTTTTCTTCAACAAGGCACGAAATTTTGATTTCCGAAGTAGTTACCAGTGTAAGAGGCACTTTTTCCAGGGCTTTAAAGAATCTGGAAGCGACGCCGCTGCTTGACTTCATTCCAATTCCGACAATAGATATCTTGGAATACCCCGAATTGTAATGCAGATTAAATCCCTTCATATCTTTCAGAATAATGTTCAGCGCTTTTGCAATAGAGGATTTCTTCTCTTCAACAATTGTAAAAGAAATATTCAGCCCGGCGTTAGATATAACGGAAATCATATCAACGTTTAATCCTTCCCTGGCGACTTTTTCAAATATTTGCTGCACCAGGTTGTTATCCACCGGCAGATTTGATAAAGTAACCTGTGTTTGATGATCCATAACGCTTAAACCGGAAACTATAGGCTGCTCTATATTTTTTTTCATTACGTAAGATCCCTCCTCATCGGAAAATGTTGAACCGCAGTAAATTGTAATTCCAAATTTCTTTGCTATCTCCACAGACCTGCTGTGAAGCACTTTTGCACCAAGGCTGGACATTTCCAGCATTTCATCATAAGTAATATACTTTAATTTTTTTGCACCCGGGTGAAGCCTTGGGTCGGTTGTATAAATACCGGCAACATCGCTGTAAATCTCACACTTGGCATTAAGCGCCGCTGCAAGAGCTACTGCAGAAGTATCGGATCCGCCTCTGCCCAGGGTTTTAATTTCATCATCTTCCGTAATTCCCTGGAAACCCGTAATAATGAGTGCCTCATTTTCTTTCAACAGGTCATTTATTCTTTTTGCTTTTAAGTTTTTAATCCTGGCCTGCATGTAGTCGCCTGTAGTCATTATTTTTGCCTGGAAAGCATTTAACGACTTGCTCTTTATCCCGATGTCATTTAAAGCCATTGCAAGAAGAGAAGCAGAGACCTGCTCGCCGGTTGTTAAAAGCATATCAAGTTCGCGGGGTATAGATGTTTTTGAAACTTCTTTGGAGAGTTTGATAAGATTATCCGTAGTTTTGCCCATAGCGGAGACGACAACTACCAGCTTGTTCTTTTCTTTTACTTTTTTTGAAATTTTTAAAGCGACATTCTTTATTTTTTCCGCATCAGCTACAGAACTGCCGCCATATTTTTGAACGATTATTTTCATTTTTTTATAATTAAATTTTTTAACTGCAAAAATAAGCTAAACTTTCTCTTCTATCCAGCGATTGTGGCATAAAAGGATGGTTTTTTTTACGAAAGATTTATCAAGCAGAAAGGAAATACGAAAAGATGTTGTTGCTATTCCGGAAATTTCAGTTTTTTCTTTCCTCAGGATAGCTAAAGTTTCGAGTAAAATAGTATTATCTTTATTTATTCCGTCGCCTATTAACGAAACAGTCCCGAAATCATGTTTAATTTTCAAGCGGCTGCCGAATTCAGCGGCTAATTCACACTCTAATTTTTCTTCATTGTAAATATTTTTACGTGAAACCAGGAATGATATTTTATTTTCATTTTCTACTTTTGAAAAATTAAATTCTTTCACTGGTATTTGCCGTTTTTCAAGAAAGCTTAGCAATGAAATTGATTTTTCATCATCACCGTAAAAATATTCTACCCTGGAAATATCATTTTCATAAACGACGGCTTTTACGCCTTTGGAAATACCTGCGGGAAATTTCCTGACGATTGTTTCCCTTCCCTGCTGAAAAGTGCTTCTTGCATAAATAGCAATCTGTGCTTCCTTTGCAAATTGAACAGCCTGTGCGTTTAATACCTTTGCACCGGCTTCACTCATTTCCTGCATTTGCTCATAGGAAATTTCGGGAAGGTGTTTTGCATCTTTAACTACAGAGGGATCTGCTGAATAAACTCCGTCAACATCGGAATAAATTTCACATCTTTCGGCATTAAGTGCGGCAGCTAAAGCAACGGCAGTAGTATCGGAACCTCCGCGCCCAAGAGTAGTTATATCACGCCTGTAACTTACACCCTGAAAACCACCGACAACCACAACTCTTCCCTTTTCAAGTTCATCCAGCACCCTGAAAGGTCTGATCTCAATTACCCTGGCGTCGTTATGCCTGTCGTTAGTAATTATTCCAGCTTGTGAGCCGGTTAGAGAGACTGCATCAATGCCAAGATTATTCAACGCCATGCATAATAATGACATAGTAATCCGTTCGCCTGTGCTAAGCAGCATGTCCATTTCACGTTTAGGGGGTTCGCCCGAGACTTGTTTTGCCAGTTCAATTAAGGAATCAGTTGTTTTACCCATGGCGGATACAACAACAGCAACATTATGCCCTTCTTTATGTACGTTGGAAATTAATTCTGCAATCTTTTTGATCTTATCCGGGTCAGCAACACTGCTTCCTCCGTATTTCTGAACAATAATTGACATAATTAATTTAAATAAAATCCGGAATTATAATTTTCTAAGTTCATCCATTAATTGGGTTTTACTCTTAGTTTTCTCATCCACTTTTTTAATCAGTTTGGCCGGGACTCCCGCCATAACCGATAAAGGTTCAACATCTTTAACTACTACTGAACCTGCCGCAATTACCGCCCCTTTCCCAACTTTTACTCCTTCCAGCACAACTGCATTGGCGCCGATTAAAACATCGTCTTCTATAATAACCGGATCAGCGCTTGGCGGTTCTATAACTCCTGCTAAAACGGCGCCTGCTCCGATGTGGCAATTTTTTCCAACAATTACACGGCCCCCAACAACCACGTTCATATCTATCATTGTCTTTTCACCAATCACTGCGCCTATATTTATCACCGCACCCATCATGATAACGCAGTTATCACCTATTTCTACAAGGTCTCTTATAATTGCGCCGGGTTCTATCCTTGCTTTATACTTTGTTAAATCAGCCAGGGGTATAGCAGAATTTCTCCTGTCTATTTCAACTTTATATTTTTTTATGTACTGCTTATTGGCATTATACAAAGAATCAAATTCACTGTTCTCGCAGAATAAGATTCCAAATTTCTTACTCCCGAAAAAATCCAATCCGTTAAAATTTATTTTATCCAGTTCTCCCTGTATATAAATCCGGGCAGGAGTTTTTTTTACGGAATTAGCTATATAGTTTATTATTTCGTAAGAATCCATATGATTTTCTTTGCTTTTTAGATTGAATAAACTCTTAAACACCGATAAATTAACATTGCTACGATAAATTCTGAATCACAGATAGATTATCTGTGATACGAGAAACTCTGAAGCACAGATAGATTATCTGTGCTACGATACATTTTGAATCACAGATAGATTATCTGTGTTACGATAATTTCTGAATCACAGATAGATTATCTGTGTTACGATAAACTCTGAATCACAGATAGATTATCTGTGTTACGATAAATTTTGAATCACAGATAGATTATCTGTGTTACGATAAATTTTGAATCACAGATAGATTATCTGTGTTACGATAAATTCTGAATCACAGATAGATTATCTGTGATACGAGAAACTCTGAAGCACAGATAGATTATCTGTGCTACGAACTACTCAAGAAGCACAGATAGGATATCTGTGCTACGAAAAGACCACATCATGGAATGAATAAAAACCATTTTGCTTATTAACCACAAATTCTGCAGAACGCAGTATACCTTCTGCAAATGTTCTTCTTGAAGTAGCGCTATGTGTAATAGAAAGTATTTCACCAAGGCCTCCGAAATAAACAGTATGGTCGCCGGCTGCATTACCCAAACGCAGGGATGAAACATTTATATCCCTGCCTTGAAAAACATCTTTAATCATTTTTGCCGTTCCGGATGGTTTGTCTTTCTTAAACCTGTGATGTGTCTCCTCAATTTCAACATCCCAATCGGGAAGCATTTCTTTTGCTATTTCAGTAAGCTTTAACATAACCTGTATACCGAGAGAATAATTATAACTTTGTACTACAGGTAATGTTTTGGAGAATTCTTTTAAACTGTTCATCATCTCAGCAGTAAGGCCTGTAGTAGCCATAACAAGCGGAACTTTAAACCTGTCTGTAAATGAAACAGTTTTGTTAAAAACATCCGGCAGAGAGCAGTCGATTAAGACATCCGGTTTTTCAGTAAATTTTTCACCTTCGATATCGTATTCAAAGACAAGTTTATAACCTTTTTCATTGAATACATTTTTAACTTCAAAGCCAAGCCTGCCTAATGATCCTATCAAACCGTATTTTATATTGTCACTCATTTTTTCTCCCGGCTAAATTAAGCTGATAATTTCTTCATTTCTTCATCCAGTATCTTTTCGGCTTTTGTTGTAGCCGGAATTAAAGGCAGGCGAAGAATATTCTCACATAAACCTAATTTGCTCATTACATATTTTATTGGGATAGGACTGGTTTCATAAAATAATGCATTCATCATGTTCAAATATTTATTATTCAGATTCTGTGCGGAAGCCAGGTTGCTTTTTAAGACTGCATCTGTAAGTTTTTTTAATTCTTTAGGGTAAGCATTGGAGAAAACTGAAATTATTCCGTTACCGCCGAGAGCCATAAACGGAAGCGTGTCATTATCATTGCCGGAATAAATAGAAAAATTATTCGGCCTGATTGAAATGAGATGAGCTATCTGGGCAATATTGCCGCAGGCTTCCTTAACACCGACAACGTTTTTACAGGTTTCGGCAATATTTACTATAGTTCCCGGCAGCATATTCATACCGGTCCTTGAAGGGACATTATAAAGTATTATAGGAAGCGGCGTTCTTTCTGAAATGTATTTGTAATGCTCTACCAGGCTTTCCTGTGTTCCTTTATTATAATATGGATTTACAATTAATACCGCATCTGCCTTCAGCTCTTCGGCAATTTTATTCAACTCAACTATCTTCCTGGTATCATTTGTTCCGGTACCTACTATTATCTCTGCTTTACCTTTAACTTCTTCAATAACAGTTGAGATTATTTTTTTTCTTTCGTCTATACTGATTACCGGGGATTCACCGGTTGTTCCTATAACTATTATAGCATCAACATTACCCTCTACCTGATGACGGCAGATTTTCTTTAATGCGGTATAATCTACATTTAAATCCCTGTCGAATGGCGTTATCAGTGCGGTTCCTACTCCGGAAAACATTATAATTACTCCTTAGCCTGCGGCCAATATATGAAAAAATAAAGAATCAGATTTTAAAAGATAAACTCTTTAAAAAGTAAATGCAACAAAACAGAACTCATAAATAGTTTACTTCTCTCACGCTACTTGCTTCTTCCCTACATATAATACCATATAAACTGATACGACAATTATAACAGTAGCAGCCAATAAAGCAGTAGTGATTTGTTCATTTGCTATTAGCCAGCCCAGGAATATAGCGATAACAGGGTTTACATAAGTATGAGTTGAGATGCGTGTTGCGGATGTATGTCCGAGCAGCCAAATATATGAACTAAATGCAATAACAGAACCAAAAGTTACCAGGTATATAATGCTTAATGCTGAACGGGTGCTAACCTGACTAACATGGAATTGATTAAATTCTCCTATAATAAAACTGGTAATTAATAGTAAGGTGCCTCCAATAATTAATTCCATGCCGGATGAAAGCAAAGCAGATTTAGGAAGCTTTGCAACGCGTGAATAAACAGCCCCACCGCTCCATGAAAGAGATCCGGTAATAATTACAAGCATACCAATTATATTCTTTCCAGATGAAGCAATTCCTTTTGTTGAAGCAACGAGATAAATAATTCCTGCAAATCCAAGGATTAATCCTGCTGCTCCTTTTAAATTAATTTTTGTATCGCGCAAAATGAGAAACTCAATACCAACGATCAAGAAAGGCTCTGATGATATAAGAACAGCTGCTAATCCTGATGGTACAAATTGTTCTGCCCAGGCAAGGCACCCATGCCCTATCAAAAAGAACATTGCACCAATTATAAACAGAGGGATGATGTGCTCTTTCTGAATTTTCTCATTCTCTCTGGAACGGCTCCAAAGATAAAGAATTCCACCGGCAATAAGTGATCTTGTTCCCATCATCATAAATGGGGGGATTGTTTCAACCGCATATCGAATGGCAAGATATGTAGAACCCCATATTACATATATTGCTCCGAATGCAAAAAGTGCTTTCAGGTTTTGCTGTTTCATAATTTTTAAGTAAGTAAATGGTTAATATAGTAATTTGGCTATTAGCAACTTGTAATTATGCTCAGGTTGGCTGATCTATATCTTAATACATGACATAAATTATTATATTTGTTGAACTTTACTCCTAATGATCTGCCTTAGCTCTTTTTCAATAAATTCTTTCTCTTTCCTCTATATTAAAAGGTCAATTTGCATCGTCATGGTTTTTGCATATCTGTCCAATTCCGTATAATAATCCATTTAAACTCCAAGAGGATTTTGGAATATAAAGTAGGCAGGAAAGTTTATTTTAGTTAGTGATAATAATCAAAGCATTATCAAATTTGTCAAAAACAGATTATTATTCAAACATACAATATCAAGATTTTGCTCCGGAAATAATTTTTAAAACCAAACTATAAGCTTTGTATAAAAAATGTATAAATGAAGCAGGCTTGAAAAAATAGTAAGGAAATAGCTTTTATTAAACTTGAAAAAAATTTCAGTTTAATAATAACATAAATAACAAACCAAATTACTTTTTAATCTTTATTTCACTCATTGACTTCAGCGCACCATCATAAAATTTAGAAATAATTTCAGATAAATGGGTTATTGATTCCTGATTCGGTTCATCAGGGTTAATGTTAAGTTTTTCACATAATGTACGGACAAGAACTTTGGGAATATATTCCTCATTCCAGGCATTTTCAGAGCATAATCTGTTATTTACCCTGGAAACACATTCGTCAATGTTAAATTTCATTTTTTTTGCTTCCTGTATATTTGCGGCCGACAGTTCCTGCCGGGTGCGAAGCCAGAAATTTGAATTTATTGTGCCGAGATTAAAGAGCCAATCCAGGGTTGCTCCATCTATGGCATTATTATAATCTGCCATATCGGCCCAGATATCATCCCTTTGTTTTTCATGCAGAAAACTTTTTGTGAAAACACTCTGGTTGATGTCAAATTTCCCGGGAAATTTATGCATCCATGCAAGAGCAAATAATTCAAACCACAACGGCGTTATTTCAGAAGCAAGATTTTTTGAAGTAAGGTTTGAAATTATTTGCCCGGTCTCCAGAAAAGATTTTTTTACGTTATCGAAATAAGATTCACCGATATCAATACCATGGATGCTTAAATCAAATATGGTGATTTCATAATAGTCCCTGCAAAAACCTTCAAGGTTAACTTCTTTTTTCAAACTAAATAATGACATAAATATTCTTTAGAATGTAATTGAATATTTTAATATTTGTTCTAAAATTATATAGTTCCATCGTGTATTATCGAACAGACGCAATAATTAATTATGATTTTATATATTCTCAGCAGGAATATTATAAGAATAAAATATTCCATCATTAAACAAAGTTTAAGATATAAAAAATTATTGTATTTATAAAGCGTTATAATAAGGCAAGTTGTAAATATGCATTATGCCATTTAGGCCTGTTTCTTACCAGCAGGCAAAATTCCTGGCCCCGGCTTACCTATACAATAAAAAATTCGTTTCCCGGATTGCAGAAAGGCTAACGCAAGGGAAACCTGAAATTAATGGATTGGTAATGAAAGATCTGTTTAAAATTAAATATGATTGTAAAAAAACACTGAAAAATTTTAATAAACCCGTATTAATTATACAGGGGAAACAGGATATTGTGGGTAAAGAAATTGCGGATAAAGAGCATTCTGTGTTGAAAAACTCTACCATATTTTTGATAAATAAATGCTGCCATTACGGCTGGCTGGAGCAAAAAGATAAATATGTGAGCGAAGTAGAAAAGTTTTTAAAATCAATTATTTAGTTTTGCTTAAGTATATATTCAGAGTATATTTTTTAATTCTATAACAATAAGGCTTGGGAAACTGTTAAAACAGTTAAGAGCAATTTTATAAATATAATTAACACCGCGATTAATCGCGGTGTTAATAGAAGTATCAAATGGAAAAAAATCTTTCTGAAAACATAAAAATGTTTAAATACGCTGCTTTTTTGAGGGGGATTAATGTCGGCGGCAACAATCTTATAAAAATGGAAGAGTTAAAAAAGGTATTTGAATCAATGGGGTTCCGGAATGTAAAAACCATACTTGCCAGCGGAAACGTGATATTTGAGTCTATGGAAGTAAAAGCGCCGGTAATAATTCAAACTATTGGTGAAAAATTGGAGAGTGCATTCGGCTACAATAATGGTGTAATTATCCGGAGCATTGAGCAGATTCGAAAAATAGCGATTCAAGAACCGTTCAAACAAATAAAAGTTACTCCGCAGACAAGACTCTATGTTACATTTCTACAGGAAAAATCAAAAAGCAGTTTGAAGATACCTTATGAATCTCCTAATAAAGGTTATAAAATTATCAGTAATTCAGAATATGAAGTATTCAGTGTTGCAACGCTTTCACCGGAAGTACAATCAACAGATTTGATGAATATTCTGGACAAGGAATTCGGCAGAAAGGTTACAACAAGGAATTGGAATACAATTGAAAAAATTTTGAAGAATTAGTATTCTATCCATTGCCTCAGGCTCTTCATTTCTTTTGTTTTGCCGGATTTCTAGTATGCTTTTTTTCAACTGAATTATCCTACAGCTCTGTTACTTCTTAAAAATTATTTGTTGAATAATTTATGTTTTCCAAATAATTCAGATCGTGAACCGGACGTTCTATATCATAAGGAATAGGCAATCTGCTGAACTGCTGAAAATAAAGTAAACAAGCATCTTTCCATGCCTGGGCGTTGAGGCATTGTTTTCTGAGCTTGTCTTGAATCAGGCTAAATCGTTCCTGATCCACGTATGGCTGAACCCTGTCCCAAACTTTCTGAAATTTGCGCACTTGCTGTAGACCGGTTTCATAGTGGTAACAAATTTCATCCCACAGAGAGAGTCCGCTCTTCATTTTATAATTCCACGGAAGATGATGAAACCATAAAAGGTAAATTTCAGGACATGTTTTTACATCATTAAGATACGATCTGAGAGGTTCGTGATACTGGCTTACCCCATTACTGCCGTTTATAGTGCGGTCAAAACCGATACCATTGGTATCGGCACGGTGATAGTATGGTGGGGTCCAATCAATTCGCACGCCTTTCGGTGCATACCAGGGTCCCGGGCCATAATGATAATCTGCCGCAAAAAGATGATGAAGCCCCAGTGGTGTCATGTAGTTAACGGCAGCTTCGCGGCTCTCGAGCATCATTTGTTTTACCGGTTTTAGAAAATTTTGATTCCATTCAACTGGAAGGGCTGTTGTCTCTGCCTTGTATTCCGATTCATTCGGTTGAAAAGTAAGCTTCAACCATTCGTCGGCAATTTGTTCGCTTGATAACCGGTTATTCCATGCCAAACGGCCAAAAGCATACCAGTTTGCCTGTGCAAAAGGATGACCGCACCAATTAGTATCCAACCCTATATTCGCAACACCTGCAATTGCGGTGTGCTTTTGATTGTAAATACTTCCATCGGTACAGCGAGCAACAGTACTCCCCTTACCTTCCTGGTAGGTGTCGCTCTGGAGAAACTCTTCCCACATTGGTGCTAAGAACACCAGGTGAATTGCCTGACCAAGATATTCCTGCGTTATCTCAAGTTCGGGCATGACAGACGTCTTTTTCATGGCGCCAAAAAGCGGGCTGAAAGGTTCACGCGGCTGAAAATCGACGGGGCCGTTCTTAACCTGAATTATTACATTATCTCGAAATTGACCGTCAAGCGGCATAAATTCCGAATAACCCTGCATTGCGCGATCATCGGAAGATGTTTTATAAACAAAAGCGCGCCACATAACTATGCCGTTAAAAGGTTTAAGGGCATCTGCCAGCATATTAGCTCCATCGGCATGAGTCCTGCCGAAATCCTGCGGCCCGGGCTGTCCTTCACTATTGGCTTTTACTAAAAAACCGCCAAAGTCCGGGATCATTTTGTATATTTCTTTAATCTTAGCTTCCCACCACTTTTTTACCTCGGGATTCAAAGGGTCTGAAGTTTTTAACCCGCCAATTACAGAAGGAGATGCGAAATTAATAGAAAGATAGGTTATAATGCCATATGAACGAAAAACCCCGGCAATAGCTTTAACCCTACTCAGATAACCGGCTGTTAATATTATTGAGGAAGCATTCACATTATTAAGGACGGCTCCGTTAATTCCGATGGATGCATCTGCACGGGCATATTCATTCCATAATTTCCTGTCTTGTCCGGTTACAGCAAGCGAATCTTTGCCTGTGCGCCAAAATATGGAACGTCCTGCATATCCACGTTCTATGTTTCCGTTCAGGCTATCCCAATGGTCTATTATGCGCCTTTCATACGAAGGGTTACAAATCTCATCATTAATAAACTCCCCGGTCTGCTGCCGGCGCAACAGGTCATAAACACCATATAAAATCCCCAGGTCGGTATTTGCTTCAACACTCGCAACACTTAGCCTATATCCGTCGCCTTTAATTAAATTATTATGTTTGACTATAAGAAAAACACGAGCATTTGCTTTCCCCTGCCAACAGTGATGTAACTCCTCTTTTGCAATCTCAATGGCAGTTGAGTTCGTTGAACAAACTACGTTAACCGGATTAGTACCTTTAGCACGAAGCCAAAGATGATGTCCATTCTCTGCATGCAGGCAAAGAGACACTAGTGTTAAAATAAAAATGCTGATTGTAATTTTCATATTTCTATTATTAATTGTCTTTCCTTTAAAATACGATGCTGGAAATCAATCTGCAAAAGGTAAAAAAGGAAAGTTGATTTGAGACCGATGGAACGGAAACTGAGGTAAATGGAAGAAAAAAACATGAAACATTGTTATACAGGGAGATCTGAAAGCAACCTACAACCAAAATGCCGGTGCACCATCGTTGACACATTGCAAACATCTGTTTCAATAATGCCGATGAAATTAAAACACCTGGTGAAGATATACAGTTTATACGGGGAATTATTAACAGGTTAGATGTCTTAAGCTCCAACAGTACCTGTGGTGACTTCTCCAGCCCGCTTGTAATTGGCAAAAAACACTCCACTTGGCGTAACAATATTTTCTATTAATGTAAAAGCTGCCGGAATGGTGCCATCGTGAAACAACTTTTTTCCTTTACCAAGAGTCAGCGGGAATATTTTTAGCCAGAGTTCGTCCACCAAATCATTCTTAAGCAGCAGTTGAATAAGCTCACCACTGCCGTGCACTTGAATGTCAGAACCTTCTGAATTTTTAAGCTTTTCGATATCCTCCAGATTTTTGAGGAAAACTGAGTTTTTCCAATTTGATTTTTTCATAGTCCTGGACATGACGTATTTTGTGACATCATTGATACCTGGCCAAAAGTCTGCATGCGCAGGCCAGTAACCGGCAAAAATTTCAAATGTTTTTCTGCCCAAAAGAAGGTCTGCAGATTTCATTTGTTTCTGCATGACTTTACCACCAGCTTCGTCAAAATAAGGCGCAACCCAACCGCCATATTTGAAACCGCCCGATGTATCTTCCTCAGGCCCGCCGGGTGCCTGCAGTACTCCATCTAATGTAATAAATGATAAGACGATTATTTTTCTCATGTAATTACAGCCTCCAAATTTTAGTACCAAAAAAATAATTATTAATTGTGTTTTTGTTTGTGAAATCCCACACAATACCAAATACCGGCTTAGCAACTGGTCATTTTAGTGGTGCAGAATGGATGAAAGGAAACCGGAGACCGGAGAAACAAAAAGGAGATACTAATTAACTCAGGTTATTGTGGGATTTTCATTATTAAAATAACAAAATTCCGGGATTTCAGAAAACCTTGGAGCTCTTTTCTTACGTCTACTGCCCTATCTGACAATGGAGAATTTTACTGTAGTCCTGATGGCTGATGCAAATACACCAATACCTGCACCGGTAAATATTTGAATGGGTTCATGAAAATTGCCGTCAAACTCCTCAACATTTGGAGCAGTTAAAAAATAAGCTTTGAAGTTCACATCGCCGGCATACGCGATTATTGTATACGTGCTGTAGAACCATGTATCCTGCAACTGCAGTGTGAAAGAATAATCAATACCTGCGTTTGAATTTATGTTGTCCAGGATGCCGTCCCTAAACTTAAAATCGTTAAAATTTTTAACAACATCGGAAGAATCTATATTCTTTCTGAGCACATTATTGTATATAAAATTGGATGTACTTGCAGTATCAGGTACGATAGAGAATACATAAAAATCAGTCCCCGGAGAAGTTATAAAATTTACTGTAATCGGATTGCCGTCATAAGTGAAGGTTCCGAGATTATTACTTAAAACAGTAAATCCTTTCTGAGGCGTTGTTGTAGTGGATGTAGTCTGAAGATTTTGCCCGTCAACTATTGCAGAAACTGCAAGGGTGTATGTTTTATTATAGTCAACGGTTATCTGGCTGTTATAATACGTCTTGGTAGTTTGATCAAAATAAAGGGGCATTCCGTTTATTGTAATTGTTACATTATTAGTTGAGGGAGTAAGATATAAACTACTTGAATCGATCTGGACTCCGATTGCATAATTTCTTGAAAGCCTGAAATCTTTTATTGATTCACCGCAATATAAATACCCTTCTACGGCTATTTTAGGTTCATAACCGGCATCGCTTATATTTACACCGGGCCTGCCGCATTCCATAAAAATAATTGAGCTTAGTACCAGTATTATTAAATTTATCTTTTTCATAAGAAACCTCCACTCACTATCCGGATACGAATACAAATTTTTATTATTCATGTTTTCTAAACTTATTTAAGAAATTAAAATTTAATAGTTACACCAAGACTGGGAAGAAACGGCAGCATATCGACGGTCTTTACATCCTGTACAATAGCTCCGTTTACAGTATTGCCTGAATAGCTTATAAACCAAACGTTCTTCCTGTTTCCAATGTTAAATATTTGCAAATAAGGAGCAAGCGACCATGTTGAATAATCTTTTTCCCAGGTTATGCTTACATCCATTCTGATATAAGCAGGCAGACGGTATGTATCTATTGCGCCGGGGTACAATTTATAACCGGGAACGTCCTGGCTGCCGGTGTTATAATTGTTCCAGTCAGGCAGAGTGTTTACAAAATAAACAGATGCGGGGACAGTCATGGGCTGTCCTGTTGTATAAATAAAGTTCATTCCGAGTATCCAGTTGGATGAAGATTTTGTTTCACTGCCGTTCCAGTTACCCTTAAAAATATCGCTTATATTTCCATTCAATACAAAATTTATTACGGAGGATCTGTCCTGATCCGGTTCAAACGCACTTCCCTGGTTAATACCGTCGAATGTATATTTTGTTTGAGACAAGGAATAAGCCAGCCAGCCGGTTACGGCGCCGATATCTTTTCTGAGCATAAGCTCTATTCCGTAAGACCTTCCGTCTCCCCTTGTAAACAGGTCCTGGGTAGATGTATAAACCGGATTTCCATTTGCCTGGTAGTAGTTTGGAGTTATTTCCGCGTCATAATTCTGATTAAAAATATAAAGATTCTTATAATTCTTTAAATACGCTTCCACATCAAAAGCAAAAAAATTGTTAACCTGTTTTTCATATCCGAATACAAAATGCGTTGCTGCGGAGTTACTTATATTTTTATCCGCAGTTACCCAAATGCTTGCTAAAAAGAGTCTTTCAATTGCATCGGTATACTGATCATATAAGCCGGAAGCAAATTTTAAGCTGCTTGTTTCATTAAGCCTGTACTTAATGGAAAATCGAGGTTCAAGGTTGGTAAATGTTTTATCAGAATTAAATTGGTTAAACCTAAAGCCGGTTTCAATATCCCATACTGGATCAGGCTGCCATATTAAACTTGAATAAGCATTGATTTCATGCGCATGGTAGTCAACATCAACAAGCCCGGCATCCCAGTCAAAATTATAAAGCAGGTGAAGTAGTTTAACATCCGCGCCGGATTTAAGAGTAAACTCATTAGAAATATAATAATCAAGGGAAGCTTTCATGGTGTAATCAGATAATGAATTTATTTCCTGGATCGGCTGAGCTTCATTTAAATTAAAATTGGATTTAAACTCTGTGCCCGTAACCAGGAAATTTGTATAAATTTTATCGCTGAGAAGATGCGTCCAGTTAAGCGAGCCTAATGTATTTCCCCAGTCGTAAATAACATGAGGGCTTTGCGGCGAGCTGTTATCCACCTGGAAATTAAGATTATCCTTACTTCCAAAATAACTGGCAGTAAGGTTATCCCTGTCTCCAAGCTGGAAGAAAGCTTTTAAATTACCATCGTCAAAATAATAATCAGGCAGGTTGCTTATAAATTTTGCATAAGTCTGGTCTATATAAGTACGCCTGAACGAACCCGATATAGAGCCGATGGATCCTATGGGCATTTGCAGGGTTAGTGATGCAGCAATCAGGCTCAGGTTAAAATCACCCTCAAGATTATTCCTGTTGCCGTCCAGATTGGTAACATCAATTACGGAAGAAAGCCTGTCGCCGTATTCAGCACCGAACCCGCCTTTAGAAACATCAACTTTCTTGATTGCGTTTGTATTAAAGGTAGAGAAGATTCCGAAAGCATGTTCGGGATTATATATTTCCGTGCCATCAACAAGGTAAAGGTTTTGATCCGGAGTTCCGCCCCGAACATATATAGCCGAAGAAAAATCCGAAATAGAAGTAATCCCGGGCATTGATTGAAGAGCGCGGAGTAAATCGGCTTCGACTACCTTTGGAATCTCATTTACCTGTTTTGAATTCATTTCTATAGTTGAAAGGGGCTTTGCATATAATTTATCGGCGATATTAGCCGAATCGCCCTTTACAAGCACCTCGCCCAATTTATAAGCCGTAGGCACAAGGTAAATTTTTAGTATTTGTTTTTCGTTAGCAGTATTTATTTCTTTTACAATATTATCATAGCCTATATAACTAACAACTATTTTTTGTCCGCCCGCAGGAACATTCGATATGACAAAATAACCGTTATTATTAGTGCTGCATCCAAGCTGGCCGCCCTGAATATATACGCTTGCGCCTATAAGCGTTTCACCGGTGGATTTATCGTAAACAAAACCTCTTAAGGTAATAGATTCCGCGGTTTGTGAAAACGAAAAAGGAAAATATAAAATAGAAAAGAAAAGTATTGTTAGAAGCAGATATTTAAAAATCATTCACACTCTTTCTGATTATCTCTCAACCTGAATTAAAATTTGTTTGGTTTCAATCTGTAAAAATAATCAGTAAGCTTTATTTCTTTATTGCTATGATTTTAAATCAACAAATTACAATAAAATCTTTAATTAGATTGTATTTTTACATTATTATCTAATTTCAGATCATTGTTTAAGTTAGTTCAGAAAATCTTTATTTACATTCTAAACTAAATATATTTAATCTTTAATATCAATATATAGCGGGTAATTCTTTTAAAATATAAAACTTAACAATCGCTAAGAACTTAATATAGATTCTACTATCAATAAAATGTTAGAAATCATTTAATTATTTTCTGGTCAGAATTCAATATTAATAATATCCAAATTCTCCGATGCGTTTAAATTAATTGTAAGCAAATAAATATTATCAATTTTTTCAGTGAGCAAACCGGTGGTTATCAGCTTACCATTCAAATACACTGCTTTTGGATTATATGGTGAAATAATTTTTACATTTGTCTTATGGCCTGCAAAAGAGCTTAATTTAACTTCCAATTTTTTCTTTTTGATGTCAAAGGAAGAATTAAGTAATTCTGAATTCATTTCCTTTATGTATGGAAATTCCGGCAGGCCCAATGTTAAGTGAATATTTTTTGTACCGTTTAGGTCTTTAGGTATTACAGCAGAATAGAAAGTTTTATTATCATTTTTAATTGACCTGATATATTTACCTTTCCCATCGATTTTGATGTTCAGTGTATCACCCTGAGCACACAAAGAGAAAGAACATGATTTTTGTGAAGGTGTAAGGAACGGATCAAGGCTTATGTTCCAGTCATTTTCATCAATACCATAAAGATGATAGAGCGTATATAAATACCACCCTCCTGCCCACATAAATTGCGGTTTATCAATAATACCGTAAACAGCAGGATCATTTTTATCCGGTGTCCTTACTTCATACATAGCAGGCTGGCCGTTAGGCCCGCTAATAATTCCTTCAAGCGTCATTGTAGTTTTAACAAAATCGAATGCTTCCTGCTTCCGTCCGCTTTTAGACAATGCGAGCGCATACCAGGCATTATCCTGAGGCCAGATGCCGCCGTTAAAATAATAATAAGGCATTCCAACCTCGTCGCTGAATCCCAGAAGTTTTTCGTATTTAGTAAAATCCATCGGGAAGGCGGTATAAATTCCAAGTTTCTTATCAAGTAAAACGTCTTTTGCAGTTTGCAATAATTCATTAGTACGTTTTGCATCAAGTATATTAAAATTGGCAGCCATCAATGAGCCTACATAATAATGCGGGTCTTCAGAGCCGTCATTTAAATAATTCATCAAATAATTTTTCTTATAGTCCCAGAACTTATTAACTACCTGAGCTTCCATTTTATTCGAAAGGTCATCATTCGCCGATAATTTATCTGTATTATCACCCAGCTCTGAAGAAATAAAGTTGAAATCCTTAAGCGCCTTTGAAAAAAGTATAGTCATATAAGCCCTTGGCCCGAAGTTGTTTCCTATATCCCACCAGTCAGGGCGGTAAGACCACATTACATTGTCGTCCTTTTTAGTCTTCATTGCATTGCTTATACTTTCGGAAAGATACGGGTATAGAAATTGCAAAAATGTTTTATCACCTGAATGCCTTAAATAACTTGCGGCAGTTATAACAAACCAGAAGTTATTCCAGTTATCCGATGCTGCCAATTCGGTGACAAATGAAGAATCTCTCCAATAATAAGCATGCGGAATAACTTTATTTGAATCAGAATGACTTGCTATAAATTTTAAATCTTTTTTTACTCTTGGAAGGTCAAAATTGACGGCGGCAAGATCCGTAAGCAATACATCGTGTGTGAAATAAAAATTATACTCGGCAGGACAAGGCATAGGAGCAATATCTCCATTAATGTAATGCTGATTTGCAGCAAGTATTGCCTTAGCCCAATGAGCCGAGTGGTCAATTGACCTGTCGCCTGTATACCATGCACTTTCCGGATATGATTTGCCTATTACGTAATCTTCGTAATTATTCACCTCCCTTTGGTAATTCGTTAAGAGATACTTCACAATGTTTTTCCCCTCATCCTGTTTGCATGAACCGATAATTTGAACAATAGTCATTTTCTGTCCGGGCAATAATTCTTTTTTATAAATATACTCTGCCGCAGGAATTCCCGGTTTCTTTTCCGTTAAGACACTGCCGGGTAAAGCAGTATCATTTGAGAACCATATATCTTTTTCCGGAATAGAATATGAATTTAGATTACCTATAGTATTAAAGCTTGAAGGCATTAATCCGCCGTTTGATACAAACACCTGAGCGTGCTGCGTTTCTTTTTTATTAAATTCGGCGTATATGGTACTTCCCGTTTTATCAAAGTCTGTTGCTGCCGAATTCATTAAAGCATATGTTTGACAGGTTTTAAGAGATAATTCAAGGTGCGTATAGAATTCAAATTCAGCCTTTTGGTGATCAAGATTTGTAAATACGTAGGTTATAACCGCTGCCGGTTTATCTTTACAAAACTCGTAACTTACATTAATTGATTTTTTATTATCGGATTTAAAAAAGGATACTGAGTAAGGTGTCAGATCATATTCGAATTGCCGGTTTCCGAGCCATTCTTTATTGCCGTTTCCAATTTTTAATCCTGCCGACATAACAAAGGTAGTATCTCTTCTCCAGTAATCTGTGCTTAAATCGATGCTGTTTGCAACCGGGTAATAGAAACTTATTCTTTGCGGCATTATGCTGTTATGATGAAATTCCATTCCCACATAAGCGTTGCCCACTTCAATTTTTGAATCTCCTTTAAAATGCACTTTTAGTTCTTTTTTGTACTTATTTGATGCAAATATTATATTGGCAGATAATAGTATTAATATTAATACAAAAGATTTTACGTTCTGTGAGTTATTTGTCATTTAATAAGTCTCCATTTACAATTTCCGGTTTAAGTTCATTAGAATATCAATGCTCAAAGGTAGCGATGTGAAGCTATTGAATGTTTCAATTATATTCAAATTTTAACCTGATTTAACTGAAAATAAATCTAATGAACAGAGGTTAAAAGAATAAATTCTAATATTGACCGGTGCAAAAGCTATTAAAAGAAAATTGTTATAGGGATATGGCATAGTGTTAAAAATTATTTTAATATAGTACAGACGTTTAATTAATAACTGATTATAAAAGCCTGCTTAAGGAACTATTGTTAAAAACTATGCATAATAGGTTATTTAAAATGAAATCATTCTTCAGATTATTTCTAGTATGCACTTTTGCTCTGAATTGCGGGCTAATTTCATACTCTTATCCCGCTTCGATGACATTAATTTCAAATAGCGAAATTCTGGGGACCTGGCAGGGTATCCTAAAATTTAATGGAAATGCTCTTCGCATAGTTTTTGCAATATCAGGTGATCAAAACAATCAATTAAAAGCTGAAATGGCCAGCCCTGATCAGAAAGTGAAAGGCATCCCTGTAAATAATATAACTTTTAACGGCAGCTATTTAAAACTCGAGGTTGACACGATTTCCGCATACTATGAAGGGAAATATAACCCGGACAGCATTGCTTTTGAAGGAAACTGGCATCAAAGCGGATTTACAATACCTCTTTCAATAAAAAAAATTGATAAGTTTGAAGAAATTAAGCACTCTCAGGAGCCTGTGCCGCCTTTTCTATATGCAGTTGAAGATGTAATTTATTATAATAAGACTGCGGAAGTTAAACTATGCGGTACTTTAACATTGCCCCAAACAGGCGGGCCTTTTGCGGCGGTAATTTTAATACCGGGCTCGGGTCCGTATAACCGCAATGAAGAAATATCGGGACATAAAATATTTCTTGTTCTGGCCGATTATCTAACCCGCAGAGGTATTGCTGTTTTACGGGTTGATAAAAGAGGCATTGGTGAATCTACCGGAAATTATGCCGCGTCAACAACTAAGGATTTTTCTAATGATGTTCTGGCGGGAATAAAGTATTTAAAAAGCGTGAATAAAATAGATTCAACTAAAATCGGGCTTATCGGCCACAATGAAGGAGGCATAATCGCGCCTATGGTTGCATCAGGAACAAATGAAGTCGCATTCATTGTTTTGATGGCAGGCCCTGGTTTACCTGGCGATGAACTTTTAAGTTTGCAAAGCGAAAGGATGGCAAAAGCTGAAGGCTATCCGGAAGAGAGAATAAGAAAAAGTATCGAACTTAACAAAAAGATTTATAGTACAATTAAGGCCGGCGGTGACAGTCTTGATATTGCTGAAGAACTTCGAATAATCTATTTTGACAATTATAACAGTCTGGATAAAACTGAAAAAGCTGAAATCCGTAACCCCAAAGCTGCATTTCAGCGTGAGCTGAAATTAATGATGAGTCCATGGTACAGGTATTTTATAAGCTATGATCCAGTCCCGGCATTAGAAAAAGTGAAGTGCCCGGTACTTGCCTTAAACGGTTCTAAAGATTTGCAAGTCTTACCCGATGAGAATCTTGCCTCAATTAAGAAAGCTCTTGAAAAAGGCGGAAATAAAAATTTTGAGATAAAAGAATTACCCGGATTAAATCACTTATTTCAAACTGCGGAAACCGGAAGCCCTGCAGAATATATGAAAATCCATGAAACTATTTCACCAATTGCACTGCAAACTATAGGTGACTGGATTATTAAGGTTATAACGAAGTAGAAAAATTTTTTGTACAGAATTGGATTATTAATAATAACCCGTTATAAAATATTATCGTAATAAAATTTTACATTTAATAAGAAGTTCATTTTTCCGGGTTCCATATATAATTTCCTTTGCGGTCTATATACCCTATCCTGTCATCAACTTTAACGGCTGCTCTGTTGTGATCGAACGGAAATGCGATTTCATATTCAGGCTGAATAACAACTTTACCGCTTTTATCAATATAGCCCCACTTACCGGATATCTTTACCGCAGAAAGGCCCTCTGAAAAGCTCGAGATTTCTTCATATTTGCATGGAATGACAAGATTACCTGAAAGATCAATGAATCCCCATTTACCTGCTTGTTTGACAAGCGCTAAACCATCGGAAAAATCCCTGGCATCCTGATAAATAAAAGGTAATTTAGTATTACCTTCTTTGTCAATATAACCCCACAGACTGTCAATCATTACCGGCGCGAGACCCATAGAGAAATAACCAACCCTGTTATACTTTGCCTCTATAACCATTTTACCATTAACATCCACAAATCCTCTTTTACCATTTAAAGTTACATTTACCATGCCTTCACTAAATTCACCTGCACTTTCAAATTGTATAGGGATGACAATTTTTCCCAGACGATCTATAAACCCATATTTTTCAATAGAACTTTCAAATAAACGGAATTCTTCAGTTTTAATTCGGGCTAACCCGTCTGAGAAATTTCCTACATCAGCATATTCCAAATCCAATATTATATTCATAGCAGTATCAATGAAATCAAAACTATCAGGAAGAAAGAGAAAACCTGTTTTTTTTGCTAGAGCCAGTCCGTTACAAAATGGTCTGAGTTCGCGGAATTCCGGTAGTATTTTTACATTACCTTGCAAATCTATGAAGCCTGTTTTATCCGGGATAAGAAAACTTAATATTCCGGGATTTTGCGATTTTATTACAGCATATCCGTTTAAAAAAGAAGATGCGGAGTTAAATTTCGGAGGAATTACAATTTTACCCGTGGAATCAATGTATCCATATTTCCCGTCTATTTTTACCGGGAATAACATAGACTGGCTGAATGATTTAAAGCTAAAGCAAATAAACATCAGAAAAAATGAAATAAGGATTACTGCGGTTTTCATAATATACACCTGATAAAATAACTTTATAATATAACCAGTTAAAATTATATAAAATAGTTAATTATTAGTATTTCCCGGGGCACTAAAACTGCTTTGAATATTCCCAATTAAAAGCATTTTTGTAATTAGAAAAACCGTTTGATATTAACAATTTTATTTTATAAAATAAAGCTACATTATAATAAAATTGGGAGAGAGCGATGATAAGCCCCAGATTTTGTATGTCAAGAAAAAGCTTCAATGAAATTAATTAATGATCATCAATGTAATAACTTAATAATTGAAGGGGAATAATGAAGCCCGGACTTTATTGGCTTTTCCGCCGGAGGCGGATGAGCCTATGGTTCAAGCCAAAATTTTCATATCATTTTGGCTAAAGCCGGACATGTTTTATAATTTAGCGATCCCCGACATAAATGTCGGGGCTACTTTAAATATCATTTGCGTAACTTCAGATAATAATATGTTTTTAGGGAATTAAATGAAGTATTTTTTATTAATAATATTCTCAATTTCTTCTTTTACAATTGCACAAAATGCAAAGTGGGCAAATTATCCTTTTACAAAAAAAATTATGACGGTAAAACAAGAAGGCAATTATATTTGGGTTGGAACCAAAGGCGGTTTGCTTAATCTTAATATGACAACAGACAGCATAATTGTGTATAATAAATCAAATTCCGGAATGCCTGATAATTGGGTTAACACAATAACCATCGACGGCAATGGTAATAAGTGGATCGGGACTTATGAAGGCGTTCACGGAGTTTACGGCGGCCTTACAGAATATGACGGAAAGAAATGGACTACTTTTAATACTTACAATTCGGGATTGCCCGACAGCAATATTCTATCTGTAGCGATAGACAAAAACGGTAATAAGTGGATCGGAACCGGCCAGGGAGGGCTGATAAAATTTGATGGTATTAATTGGACTGTTTATACTACTTCAAATTCGGGCTTGCCCAATAATTATGTTTACTCGATTGTAATTGACCGCAGCGATACCAAATGGATCGGTACTTACAGCGGACTTGCAAAATTTGATGGGAATAAATGGACTGTTTATAATGCTTCAAATTCAGCCTTAGATTATAACTTTATTCAAAGTATAGCTATTGACAGTAACGGCAATAAATGGATTGGGACATATAAAGGGCTTGCAAAATTTGACGGCACTAAATGGACGTTATATAATACTTCAAACTCGGGTTTACCGAACAACGATGTCTGGGCGATTACTGTAGACGGCAAAGGTAATAAATGGATTGGGACAGAAAACGGGCTGGCTAGGTTTAACGGCACTAAATGGACGGTATACAACACTTCAAATTCCGGTTTACTCAATAATGATGTACAGGCAATAATTATTGATAAGAAGGGTAATAAGTGGATTGGAACTTTCGGCGGCGGGCTTGTAAAATTTGACGGAAAGACCTGGACTGTTTTATATTAAACGTAATTGCCGTATTTGCTTTTAGATTTACCTGATTGCTGTCTCTGTTTCATAATCAAAAAAGTTAAGTTTTTCCCTGTCAAGCATTAGAGTTCTTGATGTATCATGTTCCGGCATCTCTCTTGCCGGTGTACGGGCTACAAACTGAACTTTATCTATAAAGAAATATAAAAATATCTCATTTCCCATAGGCTCAATAACCTCAAGCAGTTTTTCAATTTTACAGTATTGAGGTTTATAATCCATTGATGCAGCGTCATAAATATCCTCAGGCCGTATTCCAAGCCAGATATTTTTATTTATATAAGCTTTGAATTTATCTTCCTGTTTTTCCAAAAGTTTAATGCATAATTCATTACCACTGCTTTTGAAGATAATCCCGTTATCATCTATAATTTTCCCCTCAATAAAATTCATGGAAGGGCTGCCTATAAATCCAGCTACAAATTTATTAACCGGCAGGTTATACAGATTAAGAGGTGTATCAACCTGGTGAATAACGCCGTCCTTCATAATGACTATTCTGTCACCCATAGTCATGGCTTCGGTTTGGTCATGGGTAACATAAATCATAGTTGCATTCAGGGTATGGTGGAGCCTGGAAATTTGAGTCCGCATTTGTACTCTAAGTTTTGCATCGAGATTGCTTAAAGGTTCATCAAATAAGAATACTTTAGGTTTCCTGACAATGGCTCTGCCGACAGCTACCCTCTGCCGCTGACCGCCGGAAAGAGCTTTTGGCTTCCGATCCAGATACTCCTCAATTCCTAAGATTTTTGCTGCATCTGTAACCCTGATTTTTATTTCTTTTTTATCAAATTTTCTAAGTTTTAACCCAAAAGCCATATTCTCAAAAACCGTCATATGCGGGTATAGCGCATAATTCTGAAAAACCATAGCAATATCCCTGTCCTTAGGTGCCACATTATTTACAAGCTTTCCATCGATAAAAAGTTCTCCTTTGCTGATGTCTTCAAGCCCGGCAATCATTCTAAGAGTTGTCGATTTACCGCATCCGGAAGGGCCTACAAGGACTACAAATTCCCTGTCCTTTACGTCAATATTAATTTCATTTACCGCAATATTTCCACCTTCGTAAATTTTTGATACATTCTTAAGTTGAACTTCTGCCATTTTTTTTCCGCATATTTATGTTAGTTAAATTCTAAAATCAGGACTTTATTCCTGAATTTTATTTCAGGTACTGATTTAATGTAATAGCTGAAATATCACTTTCTTCTCTGTTTCCAAAATAACTTGAAGTAAACTTTATACTCATTTTTTCACCCGGCAAAATTATAAACCCGTTATCATCAAATATTTTCCCGCCGGATTGAAGCATAACAAAAAGCGCCAGTTTAACAGAAGAAATAAAGACCTCACCTCTCTTTTCTTTGATACGTATTCCGGGTTCAGGAAGTTTTAGATATTTGAGTTCAACTCCAGAGTATAAACCTCTATATAAAATATTTTTATGTTTATCTTCTAAAGTAATTACTACTACTTCTTCTCCGTTCTTTAATTTATCAGAATTAGATATTGAAAATACTTCCTGCTTAGATACTATTTTAACTAATATCTTTTTACTCTTAGCTAATCTGACTTTTGAATCTTTAGATGAAATAATGTCTAACCTGCAGATTCCCGCAAAATCTTCATATGCGTTATTTACAATATTTATTGAAATTTCGTTATTATTTTCAAGAATCAATACAAATTGATTAGAAAAAGACCTTTTCACAAAATAATATGACAGCTTAGGAATCAGATTTGAATCAACTAAAGACCAGCTTGAAACCGGCCAGCAATCATTTAACTGCCAAATTATTGATCCGTTTGTAAGAGGAAAACGCCCCTGCCAGTGTTCAACACATTCTTTCAATGCCAATGCCTGATTTAACTGTGTTAAATAAATAAAATCATTCAGCTCTGTTTTTAAAGGAAGATGAGACGAGAGAAATTTAAAAAGCCTTTCCGGCCCTTCTACCTGCTTGTTATGAAATTCAAATATCCTGCTCTGGGAGGTTCTTTGATCTTCCGGCAGAATTTTCAGCATTGTTTCATAATTTGACGGGCTTTGAAAACCGAATTCCGTTACAAAAAGACTTTGATCGGACTTTACTTTTTTATAATCAACCCACTTACTCCACATATTCCATTGGTGCCGGTTACCTGAAAGCTCTGAATTAGGGTCTTCCTCATTGCCAAAAGGTGTAGATGGCCAATAGGGCCTGTCCGGATCAAGCTTTTTTAATATTCCGGGAATTAAATCGTGATAAATTTTATATCCCGGCATTTCCTTATACGATTCCTTATAAGACTGGAACCAAATCCATTCGTTTTCATTATTCCCGCACCAAATCGCTATTGATGTGTGATATTGAAGACGCATCACATTTTGGGCGACTTCAAGTGCAACATTATTTAAAAAGCTATCATGCTCGGGATATGCAGCGCAGGCAAACATAAAATCCTGCCAGACAAGAAGCCCCAGCTCATCGCATAATTCATAAAAAATATCATTCTCATATATTCCTCCTCCCCAAACTCTTATCACATTCATATTTGCTTCTTTTGCTTTCAACAAACTAGCCCTGTACTTCTCATCACTTACTCTCGGAAGAAAAGAGTCAGCAGGAATCCAATTACATCCTTTTAAAAATAACGGACGGCCGTTTACAATAAACCGGAAAGTAGATTTTTCGTTTTCCGTAAGTTGTAACTTTACACTTCTTATTCCAACTTTCTTATGAAGTTCGTCAAGAACAATTTTATCTTTAACAATTTTTATTTCCAGATCATAAAGGTGAGGACTGCCTACACCGTTTGGAAACCATAACTCCGGATTCTGAACTTCAATTTCCATCTGGAATTCAGTCGATCCGGAAACTGCGATTAGTTCCTTTTTATATTTAAATTTTGAACCTGATAAATTAATATTGATTTTGGTATCCACTATAAATGGCCTGCTAATTCCTGCCTTTAATCTTACCAGTGCTGTTGAGCCGGAAATAGATAAAGTCTCAAATGTAAAATCCCGGATAAGGTACTCATCAGGCTGCTGCAAATAAACAGGGCGCCAGATACCCATGGTTACAAATGCCGGCCCCCAATCCCACCCGAATGAATACTGAGCTTTTCGTATGTGAACTCTTTCGGATCTTAAAGCAACGGGCAGTTTGCCGTTTAATTTTTCCTGATTTTTTGCATAAATTTCCGCAGATTCGAAATTTATCTCAAGCTTGTTATTCTTTCTTTTAAGCAAACTGGAAACTTCAAAAGAATGCTTAAGAAACATGTTATTTGCGCTACCAATTTTTTCATTATTTAAAATGATATCTGCAACTGTATCAAGTCCTTCAAATACCAGATTAATTATTTTATCAGTATCAAATTTTTCCGGAAGATCAAATGTGGTTTTGTAACTCCAATTAAATTCGCCTATCCACTGCAGTTTTTTTTCATTATCCGAATAAAAAGGCTCGGGTATTAAATTTGAATCCAAGAGATCGGTATGTACCGTACCCGGTACGGAAGCATTAATCCATTGCCCTGATTTTAAAGCTCCCTTTGGAGTATTATTTATATTATCTTTTTTAATTAAAGAAAATTTCCAGTTGTCATGTAAAAAATATTTTTGCTGCAAAATTCTTTCCTGTTAGCTGTTACAATTTAGTTATTTTAAATATACCATCTTTTTATAAAAAGTTTCCGTGCCTATTTTTAATTCCGAAAAGTATATTCCGCTGGCAAGCTGTTTACGAATGCCTGCCTGTTCCGCGTCAAATGATACTGCATGTGAACCTGCAGCCTGAAATTCATTTACAAGTGTTGTTACTTCATTACCGAGTATATCGTAAATTTTTAATGATACGCAGCTGCTTTTTGCAACCTGCCATTTTATTGTTGTTGAAGGATTAAAAGGATTAGGATAATTCTGCATTAAAGAATTACTAAGGGGGACGGAAGCATTCTTAGAATTTTTTACTGCTGTTGTTAAACCGGCTAAAGATTCAATTTCGGCTAAGGACAAAGCATAATTGTATATCCTTATATCGTCAAGTACACCTCTGAAATTATAATTATTATCAGAAGGCAGCATTTGACCGAAAGTCATTGGTACAGTTGTAGCGAGAATTGAACCGGACCATGTGGAAAATGAATCAAGATTTCCGTTAAGATAGAGTTCAAAATCTGATCCGTTATATACAACAGTAACATTATATAAGCTGTCCGGAACAATTTTAGTTTCCGAATCCAGATCTATAATTCCGTTGTTTGCACTGTTTGTAGTATGAATTGTCCACCTGAGGCTGTTATCAGTAATAATAGAAATTTTAAGTCTGCTTGTATAACTTCCCTGTGACAAAACATATTGCTCGCGGGTATAAACCTGGCTTTCTATCATCCAGAAATTTATTGTTATGGCGTTTTGGAAATTCAAACTTGTACTAACAGGCACCTGTATGTACGAAGAAGAACCGTCAAAGAAATAAGCGCTGTTTGCATTTCTGAACCGGTCCGTTGTTAATGTTGCGTTGAAGTTAATGCCGTTATTATTGTTTCCGCTTGCATCATTTGCATTTCCGTTGAACGGATAATATGCTTCAAGTTGGCCAGTGTCAATAATTGAAAAATCTCTAACCTCAAGGCCTATGCTGTCTTCGGCAGAATCGCCCTGCCCGTCGTTTACAGTACACGAGACATAATAATTGCCCGGTGAATTGGGAGCATTCCAGGTAATACCAGGGCCGCTTCCGCTAAGAACTCCTGAGACAGCGTTCCAGTTATATTTCAGACTGTCTTTATTTGCATTAGAAACGCTGCAGGTAATTACAGAAGAACCACCCAAATTTATTTTCCTTGGTATTGCGGTCATTTTAGTAATTACCGGAGGCTGGATTATCGATTTCACAACTGTAATTGTATCAGAGGCTGTCGCCTGCGCTCCTGAACTATCCTTAACTGTACATGATATTATATAACTGCCTGCAACAGCCGGTGCAATCCATATAACCGAACTCCCGCTTCCTATTATATTCCCATTAGAGGCGTTCCATTTATATGAAAGCTGATCACCTGCAGAAGCGGCTGCCGTGCAATAAAATTTTACTGAATCTTTAAATACTGTTGTGCTCTCAGTTGCAGAAAGACATTTAATTCTGGGAGGGTATGCTGTACTGCCGGAATGATAATCCACTACAACCCCATTGATTAAAAGCTTATTTGTATTAAAAGTTTGGGCTCCGCCATTTGGAGTAATAACTGCGAGAACAGCAGTATTTGCAGGAACAGTTATGGATATTACTCCCGACGCGCCCTTGATTAAAAAGTTTTTTGAGACAACATCGTAAACATCTTGTGTCCCGCTTCCAAGGTCAATCTGTACTAATTTGTCGGAAGAGTAAGGATTATAATATAGATAAGTGGGATAAGCATTATCATGAAAGTAATCAGTCTTTAAAACATCAAGCTTTAGTATTCCGGGAACATTGGTTGTATCAATAATAGCTCCGAGTATTCCTACATGTGAAGAGCCATACAATGCCAGGTTTGTATATCCCCACCCGCCGCTTTCCGCATCGCCGGTTGCATAGGGGCTGATACTGCTGTTATCCGGATTATATTGGTGCATTGATTCATGTGCAATAAACGAATTAGTATCATACTGATCAGCCCAAAGTTTGCTCGGACCATCCTGATTTAAAGCAGGCAAATATTCAGGATAAAAAAGTCTTGCAGCATTCGCTGCATTAAGCACCCACTTACCGATAGCCGCCGCAAACCGCGAATCGTAACGTATCATAGGGACAAGGCTGCCAATAATTTCAAATGTGTTCATAGTAAACGGATAATCACCACCGTAACCTACACTTGAGTTTATTTCGCCTATCAGGCCGTCAACATCATAACCTCCCCAGTTACTGCCTGACATTACTCCCCAATTTCTTATATTATCAGAGGTAAAACACCAATTAAGCATTTTATTTACATCATAATTCGTCCCTAATTCGGCATTCATTTTGGCGGCGGTATAAACCCCGTATGGAAGTTGAAGTTCGTAGGATGGGTTGCTTGTGAGGCTGTTTAGATATTCCATGGAAAGCTCTGCCCCAACACGGTATTTGGGATTTCCTGTTGATTTAAATGCATTGTATAATATCCATGCTATAGCGCCTGCTGCTTCCGGTTCATTATGTGCATGCAGCGGTGAAGGCGCCATTGCAGCATAATCCCATCCCTGATAATTCATGGATGGTACCTGCCAGGGTGTTGTACTGCCGCCCATAGCATATATAGATTTCAACATTTGATCTGCAACGCTTGTAAAAATAGAATTAAAGCCATCCATATTGGGATAAAGAGAATATAATTGATAAAAGAAAACATTAGGCATTGTTTCGTACCACCAGTCATCTGTGGTCTGACCATTAGCGCTGTTCTGGAAAACCATTAATCCGTTTTTCAGATTGAACCATTCCCTGCACATTGAAACCCAGTTATACCCATTCTGATTACTTTTATCAATACCAACAAGGCTTGCTCCAACAACTGCCGGAATGCAGTTAATTGCTTCGGCAGTACTTGTGGTAGGTGTATTCCCTACTGCCGTATAAAGCCCAAATCTTGGTCCGGAATAATTGATTGCATTATTATCAGTCCAGATTAACGGAAGATATTCCCCGCTTAAATGTAAATTAAAAACCAGGGAATCATAGCCGGCGGAAACCTCTTTCCAATCCCGCATAATATAAGGAGATGGCAAGTTGGGCATATTATCTATTAAACTGATATTTATTTGCTGCGAATAATTATTTGTCGTCATACTAAATAATAGAATAATAATTATAGTAGATAATTTTAGATTAATGTTACTATCAAAAAAGGTATTCATGATATTTTCCTGTACGCATAAACACTTAACCTAACGTTAAAAAAATTAATCAGTTCTTATGATTTTCATAAAATTCAGATAAAGTTTTGTATGCTATCGGGCTCTGCTCTATTGCAAGTAATATTAATAATGATTCTATTGTAGATTCAGCGCCTGAGTTTTTGTTAAGCTCATTTTCATTATTTATCCCATCAAAACAAATTCCGTTTTCCGGATTGTACAAAGCCTTCCCGGCTATATTTTTTCCAAAAAGCCATGCAGCTGCCTTACCTGCTAATACTGCGGAAACGGAATCTCCTGTACTGAGACACGCCATTACAACCGGACGTATGCCATACGCTATCTGAGCAAATTTATTGCTGTCTTTCATTAAAATCCGGCCGGAATGTTTTTCAATTGAAAAATTATTCAGATAATTATTATTAATTAAAAACGGGTAAAAGTTCTTAACTTCTTTTAATGCGCATTTAATATATTCATGTTTATTTAATAGTTTACCTGCGCAGATTAAAGCATCGGACTGACTGTTTCCCCACATGTGCCAGGTGTTTTGCCAGCTAAGGAAGGTATTATATGGAAAATTTTTATTATCCCCTGCCTGCATTTGTATAATTCCGTCACACAGCCGTTCAATCGTTTTTTTTATTGCGGGTTTTCTGATTAATTCAAAGTAGATTGAAAATGCTTTTACTATAATCGCTGCCTGGTCAGATGCTGTTTCTGATGGAAGCCAGGAAGGCAATTCAAATCCGCCGTATGAGGATTTAGAATTATATTGATACTTATTCAGCCAGGCACAAGCCGAAGCAACCCCCTTTTCAAGTACAGGTTCTATCTGATTAAACGCTTCCGTATCTCGCTTGTTATAAAATTTCAAGGCTTCTGCCAGTCCCCAGACTGCCCGCCATGACCACCAGTTAGGCTCTGCAACACTAGTTTTATACGTTGTATCTCTTGTATAATCTTTCCATATAAAATTATAAAAGAAACCGTTTTCAGCCTGCATATAGATCAGGAAGTTTGTCAATCTTCTGATTTTTGTCAGTATTATTTTGTTGTTTGTTGCATTATAATATCTGATATAAAAAACCAATGCCCGGGCCGCATCATCAACACAGGCAATACCCTCTCCCTTAGCTTCTACAGTATGGTAATCAGGATAATCGGCATAAATCAATACTATAGCCATCTCCCTATTATCATAATTAATATTCCGGTACAAATTATCCAGGTGAGAGGTATTTACTAAAGAAATTATTTGAGTATTCATGGCGCCGGTATTTGAAAGTAAGGAGCCCTCGAAAATAAAACTTAATATTAACAACATTTTTAAAAGGTATTGCATAAAGTATTTCAATTTTTATAAATTTAATCTATTCCCCTCCTTCTCCAGAATCATCCTTGCCGGCAAACAGATAAGACCGTCTGCCGGCAGGAGTTTTAACCATCGGGAGGGATATGTCTAAATTAATTATTCATTTTTAATCACTTATTTGCAGAGAGACAATAAATATTTTTCACTGGTAGTGGCCAGGCAGATATTACTGTCTGCACCAGAATAATAAATCTTAATTTCGCCGTTATCTTCCGCTATCCAACCATTGGAGAAGATTACATTTCCTACATCACCTATTCTTTCATAATCCAGTTCCGGCGATAATATAGGTATTGAAGATTTGCTCTTTACAAGCCACGGTTTTTGCAAATCCAACAACATTACGCTTAGTTTATAAATTGAACTTATTCCAAAGCCTCTGACTCCATGATAGAGTACGAGCCAGCCGTCTTTTGTTTTGAGCGGAGTAGTGGAAATCCCAATCTTATCGGATTCCCATGTTCCGGCTGCAGGCTCTGCCAAACACTCATATCCGCCCCAATTAAGGAGGTCAGTGCTTTTTGAAATCCAAATATTATGTTTCTGCTCCGCAGAAGGCCTGTCAATTTTCCAATAAAACCCGTTTATTTTCTCAGGGAAAAGTGTGCAATCCTTATTGGAGGGTTCACTGATGGGGCCATGTAAAATATATTTTTTGAAATCTGTTGTTTCTGCCAGCAACACAAGGGGCATATATTTAGAATAACCGGTATATGTTATATAAAATTTATTTTCTATTTTAACCACTCTTGCATCTTCAATTCCCCACTCTGAATATTTAAAGAAATTACCGTGTTGAACCGGTGTCAAACAAGGAGCAAACTCTACTTCAAACTTTATCCCGTCTTTACTTCTTGCAAGAACAAATGATGATCTTCCATTAGGCATTTCTGCACGGCATAAAAGAATATATTCATTTCCGAATTTAATTGCACCGGGATTGAATATACTGTTCACATCGAATGGAACATCTATTTTAGTTAAAATGGGATTGTTGCCATATCTTATCATTTCCACTATTGAACCTCAAAACTTATTTATTACAGAATATTTTCTAATCTAATCATTTCAATTATTTTCCTTCAGCTCAGCAAGTAAACCCGGCAAACTGATTTTTGCAAAACCCGATATAGAATCGGACATCGCATAAGGTATAAATAATTCGTTATTATGAACAATGGAACCGCAGGAATAAACTACATTCGGTACATAACCTTCCCTTTCATTTTTAAAAGTTTCGATTAACGGTGATTTTAACCTCCCTATAATTTTTACAGGATCATTCAGATCAAGCAATAATGCACCTATTGAATATTTTCTAAAGGGACCCACTGCATGTGTCAGAAGCAGCCATCCTTCTTTTGTTTCTATTGGCGAACCGCAATTACCTAATTGAACGAATTCCCACGGTTCAGCCGGTATCCGGTGTTGTATATATTCCTCCCAGTTATACAAGTCATCGGAAAGCATAATTTGTAAATTTTCGCCGCCCTGCCTGGATGAAATAACATATTTTCCATTTACTTTTCTTGGAAACAATGCCATTCCTTTATCCTGCACAGCACGGCCCTGCATAGTAGATATACTAAAGTTCAAAAAATCTTCAGTTTCTATTAGTTGAGTACTGATATTTTTTCCGTTATATGCAGTATAAGTTGCATAATAAAAAGCTGCACCATCGTCATCTATAAACTTTACGAATCTGGCATCTTCTATACCAACCGATTCATTATACGAGTATGGAAATATTATTCGTTCGGATACGCCGGTAGAGTTGGCAAACGTAATTTCATAATTAGCTTCTGAGTAATTCAGTATTTTCCCAATAAATGATTTAATATCTTCACTACTGCAAATTATCAGTTCCTCGCCTAATATTTTTTTAACTTGCTTATAAGTAAAGGAATCAGGCAGCTTATTAATTATACTTTCTTCGGCATCATTTTTTGAATGTATATTCTTCAATAATAAATTTTTATTAATACTTTTATTTTCATTAACAGAAGGCAGATCGCAGAAACGGGTAGTTTCATCCAGAAAAATTTCATTATTCTCATCAATTACACCGCTTCTGAATTCCAGGCAAGAAATATGGCCCTCCCCGGTAGCACGGAGACTAATAATAAATCTAAGCATACCCGGTTTCAAAAAACTTTGATCAGGGTGTACAACTATGGAAGGATTAAATAAAGACGCGGCTTCTATAGAGTACTCTTTAGAAAAATAAGCGCCAAGAAGCATCTTCCTGCCGGTTGAAATATCTTTTACAACATATTTTTCAATTCTTTTATAATTTTCAATCACTTTACGGTTAAAATCATTATGACGTGTGGAAAAGTCCCTCAATACACCGTCCAGAAGAATAACAACTTCCTGCTCAGGTAAGGCAAGAACCCGGTTAATTACATCCAGCATTCTCTGTTCATTGCCTACATTAAAATATTGTAGAATTACCCTTGCCGGATCAGGTTTTATTTGTTTTGTAAGACGGGAAACAAACATTTTAGTCCTTATATTATTCTTTTAAACCTGTTGAAGCCATGCTTTGTATAAAATATCTTTGGAATAAAAGATATGCAAACACTATCGGAAGCGCGAGCATGGTTGCAGCAGCCAGTTTTACTCCAAGCTGAGATTCCGCAGCGCCGCCAACAGCAAATAAAGTAACAAGTTGAGGCATTGTCATTAATTGACTATCTCTTATTACTATTAATGGCCATAGTACCTCATTCCATGATGCCATAAAAGTAATAATGCCAATCGTTACTAAAGCGGGAATTGAATTAGGCCAGAGTATTTTAAATATAATTTTAATTTCTCCACAGCCGTCAAGTCTTGCGGCATCGATCAAATCCTGCGATATGCTTTTAAAATATTGCCTGAACATTATGATGCCGAATGCATTCATAAGGTAAGGCACTATTAAAGCCCAGTAAGTATCTACCCATCCGAATTTAACCATAATTATATATTGAGGTATTAATGTTATCTGGAATGGTAGCGTCATTGTAAAGATGATAATATAGAAAATGAGGTTGCGCCCTTTGAATTCAAGGCGAGAAAGAGCATACCCTACCATTGATCCAAATACAAGTACTCCGAGTGTAACCGCAGATGAAACAATAATACTATTAACGAATGCCCTTCCAATCGGGATTTTACCAAGCATTTGAGAATAGCTGCTGAATGTGAGTTTAGTAGGGAAAAAAGTAAGATTTCCTATCTGGTTTTCCGGAGTTAAGGATGCTGTTAACATCCAAATAAACGGATATAGAAAAATTGAAGCGCCTGCTATCAGCAGGATATAGAATATTAGCTTTTTCACTTATCCTTCTCAATAAATTTCTTTTGAATAGCCACTACACTTAATATCAGGAGCGCAAAAAACAATCCCAGCGTTGCCGAATAACCCATATGATAATAGAAGAATCCCTGTTTATAAATATAAAGAACCGCAGAAAGCGTACTGTTTAACGGCCCGCCTCCTGTCATTACATAAGGCTCGATAAATAATGAAAACCCTCCTATTGTTGATAGAACAACAACCATAAATATTGTCGGATTTATCATGGGTAGTGTAATCCTGAAAAATTTCTGCCAGTGAGTAGCCCCTTCAAGATCAGCCGCCTCATAATAATGTGCAGGCACAGTTTGAAGGCCGACCAGAAATAATATGATATATAACCCAACATTTTTCCAGGTTGCCATAATAGCAATAGAAGGCATAGCCCATGAAGGATCAACAAGCCAGCCGATTCTGCCTAATCCCAATGCCGTTAATATTTTATTAAAGAGCCCTGTATCAAAACCGTAAAGCTGCTGCCAAAGAATTGTTACCACAACACCGGAAACAATTACAGGCAGGAAAAATGCCGCTCTGAAAAATCCACGAAACTTAATTTTCTGATTTAATGCTTCCGCAAGCAGCAGGGCAATAATTATTTGAAGAGGTATATGAATAGCTAAAAATATCAGCGTGTTGGCTAGAGATTGCGAAAAAAACTTATCCTGGAAAAGCCTGGTGTAATTAGCAAGGCCTATATATTTCATGGGAGATATTATATTCCATTGGTGAAAGGTAAGAATGACGGAAAATACTACCGGGAAGGCCACAAAAAGAAGGAAGTGTGCTATATAGGGAGCAACTAAAAAATAAGGTATCAATTTTTTTGTTTTCATTCTCTGCTAATAACTTATACTTATTTTATATAAAGTAAATTAACCTGCCTGGCTGCTTCATGAACAGCTTCTTCCGGCGATTTCTTGCCGTAAATAACACATTCTTCGTATTCCTGTGAAATAATATCAAACACTTCCGTCAGGTTAGGGTAAGGATCGGTTCCTCTAACATATTCGGATTGTTCTGCAAATTCTATCATTTTAGGATTTTTAATAAAATACTCTGCAAATACCGGATCACTCATCAACCCTTTCCTTCGCGGCAGTTGATTAGTTAATTCCAATAATTTCAAATCATTTTTTTTATCAATCATAAAACGGATAAAATCCCACGCAAGCTGCGGGTTACTGCAGGTTTTAAACATTACAATATTCTTAGGATCACCGTAAGTATACACCGGCCCCTTATGTTCATCCGGAACCGGCATATGAGTAAATCCATAATCAAAACCCTGAGGCTTAAATTTATCGGCATGCAATATTTCCCAGGGGCCTGTAAATCTTGAAGCTATTATATCCGAAAGGAAAACATCCTGCCGGGCGGAAAGCCTTTCTTTAGCAAAATAATTATGTTCATAAAGATTTCTTAAAAAAGAAAAGACTTCTACTGCATATTTATTATCAAATGCTGCTTTATAATCCTTAATAAGCGGAGCGCCGTTTGAAGCTGCAAGATACAGAGGATAAAAATCAAAGAACCTCTGCCACCAAGTTACAAGTACTTCGGAATATCCGAACCATCGCTTTACATAACCGTGCGAATCAATATTTTCTTCTTTAAACTTTTCTGATGCAAAATTAAACTGGCCGTAATTTGCAGGAGGTTCTTTAAGACCCATGCCGGATACAATATGTTTATTATACATAAGCATAATAGGATTTATTTTCCACGGAATCTGGTATATGTGGCCGTCGGGACTAGTAACCTCACTAATCGAAGCTGAATCGCACCTGCTGTAAATGAAATTTAAAAATCCCTTAAGAGTGTCAAGTGCAACAAGTACACCGGCTCTTGCATAATCTTCAACATCACCCTGCCACATATTTGAATACACATCGGGCGTTGTTTTGCCTACGACTGCCGCAAGAATGATTTCTTCGCTTGATTGTCCTTCAGGTACGGGCTGGAATGTAATTTTGCCCGGATTATTTTGCTTATTCCATTCATTCACGATATATGCAGCGAAATCAATTTCCTGGGTATTATTGCTTGACCAGTATAAAATTTTATTAGATTTTCTTTCGCTCTTAGTTCCGCAAGATAGGAGGAGTAAAATAATTAATGCTGAAAAAGAAAAAATTAATAATTGCTTTCGCACATTGATGCTCTTTTCATAATTTCGCTCATAAAAGGTCTCATCGACATTAAAATATAAAAAGTAAACATTCAGTTATTCCCAATCATGCCACACAAAATCTATTGAAGGATAAACCGGATGCGGGAAAATTCCCCCTTTTCTTACGAAATAAAAATCTACTGCTCTCGGGTTATTATTGTCCTGTACGAATATTCTATTCAATACATTTTCATCAATTACAATTTGATATTTCTTTTTAAGTTCCTGAAGTTTTCTAAAAGTTTTCGTTATCAGATCCTGTTTTTTATCATCGTAATCGCCTTTTGAACTTGTGGGCTTCTCAATATTTAATCCGATTGAGTTTCCTATCTCATCCCTGACAACAGCGTATACAATTTTATCCTGCCACCAATCAAGCTGCTGTTTAACAATTTCCTTATCCTGGTATCCTCTTGAATAAGCTTGTTGTGTAAGCAGGTTATCTCTCACCATCTTCCATATAAATTTTTCTAATGAAGCCGAAAATGTATTAAAACTTTTTTCATTAAATTTTAAATATTCATCCCTCATCCTATACCAATTAATAAAGTCGTTTAATGTAAAACTTTGATCATTCAATTCAACTAACTTCAAACCTGCATAATCCTGAGTCTTTAGCGAATCAAAATTTTTTAATTCACTCTGCATCCTTTCATCCAGCTTCCATGACTTAAATTTCTCTTCGTTTAATACATAATTACCCAGATAAGACCTTAGAATATCAAAAGCTCTTGCCTGTATAACCGGGTTATGCGAAAGCATCATTTTTCTTACGTACTTATCGGAAAGAGAATCGGATTTTGATAAAGTTAAAGCTCTTTTTACATCATAAAGTTCTTTATCACGCATGGATGTTGTTGTAATTGCGTTCCGCCACGTATTAACCAGTTTAACAATATACCATCCATCGGGCCCCTTAACCGGATTTGATACTTCACCGGGTTTCATCGTATCAACTTTGCTGAACATTTCCGGATTTTCTATTTTGAATTGTAATTTATCCTTATCAAAGGATCTTTGGTCAGCAAATACAGAATCTTTCAATTGTTTATTAAACAGAGTATCAAATGAGATTCCATTTTTTATAGCAGTTGTAAAAAAAATTAAACTATCAATATCAGGGGCAAAAAGCCATTTTATCCGGCATGTTATCTCTTTTTCATTTACTCCTTTATTTAATTCAGAAGGAACTATTGTTACCTTCTTCAGAATATCATCTTCAAACATCTGCTCCGTTGTAATGTCGCTTTTAATTGAAGATAGAAATTCTTTAACCAGCGAAGAATCGGCATAACCCTTCTTTAATCCGTCAAGAGCTAACAGCTTTTCATTTATCATATAATTAAGATATTTTTTTTTCGAATCCTGCTCCCTTTTTGTGAATGACGGGCCGTATTCGTAACTGCTTATAAATTCCCTGACGGTAATTATTTTATCTCCTACTTTAGCAAGAGTAATATCACCTATACTTGAATTTAAGGCAGAATTAAAATCAATAGTTTTAACACTATCTGATTTGGGTCCGGGAAAACTATTAACTCCAAAACATATAAAAGCCGGAATAGTCAGCAAAAAAACATTCCTGCAGTATGATATGATTTTATTCATTTAATTAATCCGGCTTTAATACTTAATATTAAAACTTTAAATCAACTGAGAAAAAATTTACTCCGTTTAATCGACCAAAATTACGATAAGCATAATCAAACTTCACAATATCGCTGCTGAATAACACTTTGGAATTTATTCCTATACCGAATGTGAGTCCGCCTTCAGCTTCCGCATTATCAACCAGATATAACGACTGGTAACCTGCCCGTAAAAAGAAGGTTTCTTTATAAGCAAACTCGGTTCCTAAATTTAAACTTTCATAATCATCATTAGGATGAAGTGCATCTACCGCTACAGTCCACCTGTAATCCTCGTTTTTTATTGCGTCTGTGGAAACACCGATCCGGAATAGCAAAGGTAAATTCCATGAATCAAGGTCGATGACATAAGGTACCTGATCAGTAGTTCCAAGCTGGGTAGGAGCAACACTTTCATAAGTTCTAGTATCGATTCCGGATAGTTTCATTGGTGTTCCAAAATTTGAAATAGAAGCGCCAATTACCATGCCTCCAAATAAATCAGTCCGGAAAATTGTGCCGGCATCTATTGCAAAGGCACTACTGGATTCATGCCAAATACTTTCCTGAATATATTTGGCTGTAAAACCCACTGAAAAACGGTCTGTCAATTTTCGAGCATATGAAACGCTCAAAGCAATATCACCGGCACTGAAATATTCGCCGGTTCCTTCCGGCTGATCTACAGTTCTTACTATATCATCGGGCATTGAAAGAGAAGTAAAGCTGAAGCCTAAACTTCCAAAACTGCCTAAAGGCAAAACCAAACCGGCATAATCAAAATTAATATCGGCTATCCAGTTTGTATGGATAGCAATAAATTCATTTTGGTATAAATCAGCAATGCCGGCAACATTCCAATACAAGGCAGATGCATCGTTAGCACGGCTTACAAATGCTGCACCCATGCCGTTAGCAGTTGCACCCGCGCCTATCTCCAAAAATGTAGCCGCCACAGTACCAACTTTTGAAACATCAGTTTGGCCGAATATAACAAATGACAAACTTAAGAATGTTAAAATAGTTTTTATTATAAATTTTTTTTCCATTACTGCCTCTTTGCCTATATTTATCTGCAGTTAAGCCAATAGCTTATAAGCAGTTTTTTATTTTATAATTGCAAATCTGCCGATTCTCTGTCCCAATCCCGGTGAATCTACCTCGAATACATAAATACCAAATGCTATGTCCATTCCATCTCTTGACACCAGGTTCCATGGTTCCTGTCCATTCGAAAGTGAAGCGTTATGATGAAGAGTTTGCACTAATTTTCCGGCGACAGTATATATCCTTATCGTACAATTTGCAGGCAGATGAATGAAGTATACCATTCGTTCGCCGCGTCCTACCTGGGTAGACGCCGGTTCCCATGAAGCCGCACCGCAATAAGGATTAGGAACAACAGCTACATCGCTCATGTCCTGCTTAAACTTTGTTTTATCAAAATAAGCCGATTTGGTGGTAAATTGATAATACTCACCGGTTCTAAAAGGCTTGAATGTAGCAATTTTATAAATATCACCTGTCTGCGGAGCAAGTTGTTTATTTGCAGGAATTGTGCTGTCCTGGAACAAGGAAAAAGACCATCCGACATGGCGGTTGGAATTACTAGTTACTCTTCCGCCAAGAGTGTCTCCCGCAATTAAAAATATTGCGTCTCCGGCATCAAATATTCCGTTTTTATTCAGATCTTCAAATATAAACTGTATATGCGGAATATTATCGGTTAAATCACTCACTATTATATTAGAAACTTCAGGCTGTGAAAATGCATCGGCAGGATAAGAAGTATCTCCTTTCCCGGGTGCAGTAAATTGAATTTGAAAATCTGCCGGAAAATTTACACGCTGTCCCGAATATGCCGCGGAATACCTTGAATCAAAACCGGTCTCAGCTTGATAATTACTGCTACCCTTTACCCAGCCGGTATTACTTTGATCAACTGAAATTAATGTATCATTAGTTATCCCAATACTTATTCCGTCAAGAACTAATGTCTGAATAGTATTAGAGTTAAATTGTGTAAGTTTTACTAAGGTATCATTATCCGTATAATTTATTATATTATAATAAGGATATGGGTTTGTATGAAATTTTGTACTGTCTTTAAAGTTGATACGGTAAACATTATTATTTTTAAGGGAATCAGGGTCAAGGATAGTAATTGAAGCACTACCTGACCCGGGCCCGTTATGGGTATAATTGCTTATTTGCGGTGATACATAACCCGCACTGGGAGCGGTAGGCGTCATTACTGCAGTATTAACATCGGTTGTAACTTTACCATTTGCATCAACCTTAATAATGGCTGTACATTCCGATGGCGGGATTCCTAACGTTACACCGTTAATATTTGTTGTAATATATCCTTTATCATATGAACAAACAGCATAATAATATGTCTGGCCGTTTACTACTGAAGTATCAACAAAGGAATGCTGTAACCCGGAATCATCACCCATATAGAATGAAGCGCCGTTTACGGTTATAGGAAATAAACCTGTTATTCCGTCTATAAGATCAAATTGAGCTATAGGCACTCTATAAGTATCTTTACCGTATGCATCGGTAACAACCTGGTCCTCAATAAAATTAGGTTCGGTTGAGCGATAAACTCTATAACCCTCAAAATTATATTTCTGATAAAAAGCATCGTATGTAAGCTCTGCACCGGAATCCCAGTATAAAGTAACTTTTTTATCGCCGGCTATTGCCTTTACAAATGGTTTTGCGGGCGGTTTTGCAAATTGATAACTGGCATTATAAATTGACTGAACTGTTTGTTTCCTTCTGAATAAATCGTCCGTATTAATACCGAAAATTAATGCCATTGAATATCTTTGTGTAATACCTGTTTGCTGGATGGAGCCCTGTTCGTTTGAATAAGTTAAACGCCCCTCCATGCGGAAAAGATAACTCGAAAATAAATTTGCAAGATTAACTCCAACAAGAGACTGCCCATGTGGAGCAGGCAAAGATGAAAGGGCTCCCCAGTTTCTCTCGTCATTGTTAAGATCATATTGATGAACAGCAAAGACCAAAAATCCGGTTAGTCCAAGTTGATCAGATTCGTCTTTATCAAGGATACCGAAATTAGGTTCACCTTGTTCGGGTTTACCGTCCCCTTCACTGCCGTCGGCATCAGGGCCGGTATAACCGGGATCTAGCGGGCCTATACCGTCACTGCCCACATCATCATTTAATGGTTCACCCGGATCCCATTTACCGTTGTTATTAAGATCGGTAAACGTTCTCCAATTGCAGTTCTCATCTGCATCCCAATGAGGCTTCCATGAGTAGCCATAGAAATTTCTGAAAGTGACGGTATCAATAGCCGGATCCTTAATAAAAGGGTCTTTATTCACATCGGTAATAAATATTTTTGCATCATTATCACGCCGTTCATCAGTAAGGCCGTCATGATCATTATCTATACCGTCATAATCTATACCAGGGCTTTCAAGGAAAGCGTATCCTGCCATTCCTACAGGGCTCCAATCTCCCGGGCTTCCATAAGCGACAGTGGACCAGGCGTAAGAAATATTTAAAAGCTGATTATAGTCTCCTGCATTATTTGAAGAGTTATCATGCCCTCCTATTCCCCAATCAACGTATTGAGCAAATAATGTTTTAGGATAATCGGTTGTACTCATGTTTGTAATTTCATAATACCAGAAAATTACATCTTCAGCCAGCACCTGAGACCATTGAAAACCTCTTCCCTTAACCTGCATCCCAAGTCCCCCTCTTGTAGTGTCATATGCATCCGGCCGGAAGTTAAATTTATTTATATAATCGCGGTCCATATTATCATCAAAAACGAAGAATGATTCAAGATCGGCATTCAACACTCCTTTACCGAAGAATCCGTCCCATTGGCCTGCCCAGCTTCCCGGCCTGTCAGGCCATGATGCCGGCCATGTAGTAGGGTCATCGCTTCTTGCAACCAAAGATTGATTTGGAGCGGCATAACCCGGCAGAGGCCACCATCCGTAGGTTATACCTGTTGCCGGATCGTATCTTGTATATTCATAATAATTAGTTTCGAGAGGATGAAAAGTATCTCCGTTTTTATCCGTTACTTCAGCCTGGACAACTATAGCTACACCATCAACGTAAGTATGGTTTGTACCCTTAGGCCAAACACCGCTTAGTGTAGGCCAATTTTTCCAATCGGCTATTTCTCCAAAATTATAAAATACTGTTTGTACAAGATTTCCATCCATAAGACCGGTTTTAGTATAATTATAATTTCCTTTATTCGTGTCTATTATAACAGATGAAGAAGTTTGTGCAAAATTATTTGACAAACTTATGATAAGGAGTTCTGTAATAAATAAATATTTTAATAAAGCTTTATTTCGCATAATAGATAACCTTAAAATAATTTTAGAAATCCAGAGCCACTCCAACCAATATTTGCCTCGGTGCCGAATAGAAGTCAGGCCGGTTAAAATATTCCTGTAATGTATTAATCCCTCTGGGAGCCGATTGGGCTTGAGTTTCTGCAAGCGTATATCCTGCACTGCCTGTATCGGTATAAACATTAATCTGATTAGCAGTATCAAATAAATTATATATTTTTGCAAAAACTGAAAAATTTATTCCTGAGAATTTAAAGTATTTTGTAATATATAAATCAATATTAAAAAACGTAGGTAAATTTGCACTATTCTCAAGGCCTGTTCTTTCATTCATAAAAGAAGGAGTGTAAGGCAAACCTGAGTCTAATTGCCCAACAGCGCTTATTATATAATCCTGTGGTATCCCGGCAGTCAGTGTGAAATTAAGTGAGTGCCTTCTATCCCAGGCTAATGGCACTAACTGCGAATTTATCTGTACCGGCGGACTCTCTTGTGCTTTAGTATAATCGTCATTCGGATCCGAGGCATCACCTTCTGCAACCTGGTAAGTGTAATCAATCGTAGCGCCAAATCCCTGGGTAAATTTTTTAGTCAACGATAATGTAACACCGTTAACAGCTCCATAATCCTGGTTTATATACTCGGCAAATTTTAAAAAATTATTTTTTACATGTATAGCTACACTTAATAAATTTCGTATATCTTTATAATATGTTGTTATATTTATACCGATGTCATCAGTTATCTCCTGTTGTAAACCGAGTTCCCACATAACAGTCTCTTGTGGCTGCAAATCCGCATTGCCGATTGTACTTCCTATAAGATTTGGATAATTACCTGTTAACGGAATTCTGTCGTTCGGGTTTACATACAGGTATTGAAATGACGGTACCTGGAAAAAGTGTCCGTATGAAATATGTACCGCCCCTTTATCGCTTATGGGATAAGAAATACCAAGACGCGGGCTTAACTGGTGTTTTGCCGTAGCCTGATATGAAACCGAGTCTGGAAAAGGAGGGGACAAACTGTCAAGTTCTGCAATATTGTTCGGGTTTAGCAGTGCACGTGCGTCGGGTTGAAAATAATCGTATCTAAGACCTATATTAATTATCAAATAATCAAACTCAATTTTGTCCTGTATATAAGCGGCAAGCTGGTACGGATGATTATTATAGACATTATAGTCAAATGCGCCTGGCTGCGGCAGTTCCGGCTGATAACCTGTTGTTGCATCGTCCAGTATCTGGAAGTCTTTGTAGCTCAGACTATTTAAGTCGGCCTCAAAACCGGCTTTAATTTCATGAATATTAGTTATCTGGCTTGTAAAGTCGGCTTTTGCAGTATATGTTTTAGTATTATGAATAAAGTACCAATTCTGTGTACCACCGGTATACAGAGCATTTCCACCAACTTCGTTAAATCTTTCTTGTGTTACATACCCGGGATCAAGCGGATTTTCATAGGTATATTGTTTATAATCAGTAGTATATGCAGAACCTAAAAGATCCAGGAATGATGATCTGCTGAACATATGAGTATAACTCGCGCTTCCGAGAAAAGTATTCTGATGATAAGTATAATTTCCATCCGGGTCAAATACAAACATATGATCATATTCATTATAGTCATGCTTTTGGTAAAGCGCTTCCAGAACAATCCCTTTACCTGTACCAACATTAAAATCCAATTTACCCTGTAGTGTAAGTTGACGTGAATAGTTCATTGGTACATCCGCACCATCACCGGTAGCGCCTACATACCAATCGGCCGGATTATTTGCAGAGAAATTACTTGAATCCCTGGGATTAAAAATTCTTTTTCCATACAGATACCCATCATCACTTAAATATCTTGCGGAAGTATAAAATTTAATAAGCTTATCCGTTTCGGGAATCGGGCCGCTAAAAGTTCCCTGAATATTATAAGTCCGGAATGGATTAAGTGGGCCCATGTACTGGAAGAGGTTTGTCCTTGAAGTTACATAATCACCTGTATAAGCAGAAAAACTGCCGTTATAATGATCTTCCGGAATTTTAGTAATCTGGTTTACTATACCGGACATTGCCTGTCCGTACTCAGCATTAAAAGTACCTGTAATCACCTGAAGTTCCTGGATGCTGTTTGTAGCCGCTTCCATTGTAGCTTCACCTGAATAAACGTCGTTAACGGAAACACCGTCTATTAAGTATTTAACTTCTCCAATTCTGCCTCCTCTAAAATGCCCGTCTACAACTCCGGCCTGAAGATTTATTACAGACTGAACATCTTCAACGGGAAGCATGGCAATATTATTTCCGCTTATGCTTGCTTCCGTAGATGTAAGATCCTTCTGTACAAGAGGCCTGGATGCTGTTATTTCTACTGTTTGTACCTGTACAGCCTGTTCGCCCATTTCAATATCGATCCTTGTAGTCTGATCTACGGATACGGCTGCATTTTTAATATCAACAGTGGCATAACCAATAGCCGAAGCTTTAATTTGATAAGTGCCGGGCGGAATATTTATAATAAAATAGTTTCCGTCTACATCTGCGGCTGCTCCCATGGAGCTGCCGGCAATATAAACATTTGCACCTATGATTGGTTCTTTGGTTTTGGCATCTAATACTTTACCGGCTATTTTCCCTGTTGTTCCGGCAAAAATTACAGATTGCAAAATAACCTGTAATAAAAATAATAATATGTATTTATTGAGGCTGTAAAAATTAATCATATTTATTTCGCTTGCCTGCTTTTAATATTTAATAGCAAGAACTTAATTAAAACTAATTTAAACCGGTTGTTTGCATTAAATTCGAATAGTATTATTCTTTTTGTAAATAATAAATAAAATGCGGGGCGCCGTATTTCATGCGCCCCGTGAAATCTGCTATTTAAGCATAATCATTTTTTTAACCTGAACCTGTTCTCCTGCAATTACTTTATAGAAGTAAATACCGCTTGCAACTGTATGTCCTGCATTATTATCGCCGTTCCAAACAACATTTTGAATACCGGCTTTTTGATTAGTATTTACTAGAGTTTTTACTTCACGTCCGAGAACATTGTAAATAATAACTTTAACCGGTGCCGCTTCAGGCAGCCCGTATGTTATTGTTGTAGACGGGTTGAATGGATTAGGATAATTCTGGAAAACAGTAAAGGATGTAGGTAAAAGTTTATTCGCATTCTTTACACCGGTCAATCCCATATTTTGAATTGTTAAATCGTCAAAATAAATGGTTCCGACAAACTGTGAATAAACATGTATACGGGTTTCCATACCTGCAGTATCGTTAGCAGGTATCTGTACTGTTACACTAAATTGAGTCCAATCAAACGATGTAGCATTAGGGAATGTGAACTGATAATCGCTTCCAGAACTGTTATAACCGTCATTATTTCCTATTGCCGGGAAGAACTGAGGTGTAATTCCAACCGACCAGGTTGATGGATATTTAGCTGCGGAATCAGGAACAAGCCCGCTGGCTTTAATCCATACACTTATCTTAATATAATCTCCGGCTTTAATAGTTGGATCAATTGCACTATAAGCTTGTCTATGTGTGCCAACATAGCCGTCATGTACCTGTCTGCCGGCTGGTAAAACAAACTTCAAAGAATAACTTCCGCTATGTGCTGTTTCATTAGTAATAAGCGTATTTTCAAACCCATTTGCTAATAATCCGTCATTGCCACCATTAGGCGGCAGCCAATAGTACCAGCCTGTAGGAACTCCCAATTGTGTGTTCCAATCCTGTCCTGCCCAGGCTCCGTTTCTGCCGGTAAATATAAAGTTATCAGCCCAAACCGTTCCTGTTGCATTCCTGCCGCCTACAAAACTAATAAACATTTTCCAGGCCGCTTTGGGAAGAGATATTTGTCCTACTGCGGTTGTATCAGCAACCCAGCCGTTACTTGTTGCTGCAGTTTGATCAATAGGTAATTTCACTGTTCCAATCAAAGCTCCTGCGCTGTCATAAAATGTATATGCAATATACCATACCTGATCACTTGACGTAGGGTTTGTATTTACATTCTGGGTTTTTATCCATGCACCAAATAATAAATCTACGTTAGCTGTAACTGTCGGAGACCAGATATCGCACATATTATCCGATACCCATGAAGCTGTGTCACTTGTTGCTGTTTTTGATATTTTAAGAGAATGTCCCATCGATACTGATTGATCTGTAGCCCAGCTAAGTGAACTTCCTCCCGGTTGATTTCCTGTGCTCCAGAAAGCAGGCGCAGTTCCTTCAAAACCTGCAATTTGTGCAAATGACGGTGAAGTTATTTTTGTAATGGTTAAATCGTCAAAATAAACCGTACCGACAAATGATGCATAAACATGTAAGCGGGCTTCCATGCCTACTTCACCGGCCGGAACTACAACATCTACATAATATTGCGTCCAGTCAAATGACGTAACATTCGGAAAAGTGAATTGATAATCATTACCTGAACTGTTATAACCGTCGTTATTACCAACTGCCGGGAAAAACTGAGGTGTTATTCCAACTGCCCAGGTGGTTGGATAGGCTGCTGCAGAATCAGGTACAAGTCCGCTTGCTTTAACCCAAACAGCTATTCTGATTTTATCACCAGGTTGAATAGTTGGATCAATAGCACTCCACGGTAGCCTGTGTGTACCGACGAAACCGTCATGTACCTGGCGGCCTGCCGGTAAAACAAATTTTAATGAATTACTTCCGCTGTGTGAAGTCTCATTAGTAACTACAGTATTTTCAAAACCATTTGCAATCAAGCCGTCGTTTCCTCCGTTAGGCGGAAGCCAATAATACCAGCCGGTTGGCACTCCTAATGAAGTATTCCAATCCTGTCCTGCCCAAGCTCCGTTTCTGCCTGTAAAAATAAAATTATCCGCCCACACTGTTCCGGTTGCATTCTTACCGCCTACAAAACTTATTATCATTTTCCATGCTGCTTTTGGAAGAGATACCTGACCGACCGCCGTAGTATCAGCAATCCATCCTGCACTTGTAGTAGCGCTTTGATCTATAGGTAATTTTACGGTGCCGATCAATGACCCGGCGCTGTCAATAAATGTATATGCAATATACCATCTCTCATCATCTGATGCAGGGTTTGTATTTACATTCTGTGTTTTTACCCATGCGCCGAATAATAAATCCACATTAGCAGTAACTGTTGGCGACCAGATATCGCACATATTGTCCGATACCCACGCAGCAGAGTCGCTTGTTGCTGTTTTAACAATTTTTATCGAATGCCCCATCGATACAAATTGATCTGTTGCCCAGGTTAATGTGGAATTTGCCGGCTGACTGGAAATATTCCAGAATCCCGGTGTTGTACCCTCAAATCCTGCTATTTGATTAAGCGTAAATTCCTGCGACATAAATTGTCCTGATGCGAAACCCCCGCAGAAGACAGCTAAGAGAATTGTAAATAATGGTCCGATTCTTTTCATAGCGAACTCCTTTTTAGTTTGGTGTTGGTTATTTGATGTTTTATTATTGTCGACTTTCTTGGTGAAGACAAAATATTTTTTAATTCTTCAAGAGGCGATAAAATAGGGTTCAATTTATCTGCCTGAATTTTATTACTTACCAAAAGTTCGACCGACCTGGAAAAAGTAAATGGATTTAACAAAGAGCCTTTAATTGAAAGTTCTTTTAAGAAAAAATCCTGAAGATTAATATTTATGGTTTCCTTTTTAGCGGACAGGCCGAATATAATTACTCTGCCTCCCCGTTTCGGCAGACTTAATGCTAATTCCGCTGCTTTACTGTTGCCTGCACATTCGATGACTGCATCCGCTCCGCCTGAAGTAATACCGGTAATTTGCAAAGTCATATTGTTATCCGCCGGATCAAATACATAATCGGCACCGAGTGATTCGGCAATCTTTCTTTTTTCCTCAACTGGTTCAACCAGTATAATTCTGCCGGCACCGGATATTTTTACAAGTTGAAGCATAAGCAAACCGATTGTTCCCCCGCCTATTATAACAACGCTTTCACCGTGCTTTATTGCGGCCTGGTCCATTCCCCTTATGCAGCATGAAAGCGGTTCGGCAAATGCGGCGGCTGAAAAGGAAAAATCTTTTGGAAGAACGTGAGCCTGGGATACCGGCACTAAAGAGTACTCTGCGAACCCGCCGTTCATGCTTACTCCAAGAGCTTTTAAATTGGTACAAAAATTAATCTTACCGTTTTTACAGTAGTAACATTCACCGCAATAAATATTAGGATCAACGGCAATATGATCGCCTGTATTATATTCTTTAACATCTTTTCCTGTTTCAAATATTGTCCCGGCATATTCATGGCCGATAATTACAGGAGGTTTGGCATAGGACTCACCGTGAAAAATATGGAAATCCGTACCGCATATACCGCATGATTCAACCTTTAATAATATTTCATTCTTTCCCACGGCAGGTAGAGAATATTCTCTTATTTCAAGATCCAACGGCCCGTTAAAAATTGCTGCACGCATTTTAATTTTACAATTTTAAATTTTTCGTGTTGATTGTCTGACAATAAGTTCTACAGGGACTAATATTTTTTTATTTTTAAAATCCGGATTTTTAATTTGTTCGGATATCAGTTTCATAGCTTCTACGCCCATCTCTAATTTAGGTACGCTGACCGTACACAAAGCAGGAATGATCATGCCTTCAGGTACAACATCATCAAATCCTATTATTGAGACATCATCGGGGATAAGCTTACCTGAGTCTTTCAGATATTGCATGGCACCTATTGCCATTGCATCGTTACATGCAAAAACGGCAGTAATGTTTTTATGATCGGAAAATAATTTTCTTGCTGCATTGTAGCCGTTTGCTCTCGCAGGGTAATCTTCTTCTGTTTCCGTATATTTTTGAATGAAAGGTATTTTCGCATTTACCAGAGCCTTCTTGTATCCGTTGAACCTGTCGTTAATGCTAGGATGCTCAATATCTCCTCCGATAAAGCCTATATGGGTATGCCCAAGTTCAATCAAATGGGTAGTAGCTAAAACGCCTCCCTGTTCGTTATCTATCGAAATAACGGAACTTTTTTTATCAGAAGGCAGATAGTCTACAAATACAATCGGAAGGTCGAATTTTTTTAATTTTTCTATAAGAAGGTTAGGAACTTTACCCGCTACAATAATTCCGTCAATATTTTTATCAAGTATAAACCGCGGTAAGGAATTATTATCCTTGATATTTGAATCCACTGTGGCAAGCAGTACATAAAGTTCGTGGTCTCTTGCTTCAAACTCAGTACCCATGAAAATCTGGGTATAAAAAGGTTCGGTTCGTAAAAAGTGATCGTTTGTAAGAATGAATCCCACATTACCGGTTTTTCTAGAAACCAGTCCTCTTGCTGAGCGTGACGGGTGATAATTTAACTGCTCAATAGCCTGCTGTACTTTGTGTTTTGTTTCCGGGGAAATTCTCTTATGATCATGAATTACCAGGGAAACGGTGGCAATAGATACATTTGCCATTTTTGCTACGTCTTTAATTGTGGAGTTTTTCATAGTTAGTTAAACGTTTAACCTGGCGCAAAATTATAACAAGAAATTTTGTTTGTCAAGTTCCAAAAACACATGAGCTATGGTTGGTCGTAAAAAATGCATAATTAGGTGTGCTGCTAACTAATTATATTATAAGGAGTTATAAGAATTGAAAAAACTATAAAAAAAATTTAAAATTATTTTGGATTAATTCCTAATACTACATCTTAATACTACAAATTACTTATTAAGAGTATCCGGGTTTTATTTCGAAACCGGCAGATATTGAATATTTTAGAATATTTTTAATGACATAATCAAAACTTATTTTTTCTTTGTCAGCGGGTATAAATAAATATATTACACTATTATTGCTTATCTATTTGCACATTGTTATCCAACACATTTAGCTATAATTCGTAATTACTTTTAGCAAAAAAGTAAGAAAAATATTTACCGCATAACAATGCCACATTGAATGATTTCAGTTCCGGTGGGCTTAAAAAGATTGAAGATTTAATTTATGGAACCTGGATAAGTACTAATGAATTAGTTATTCTAACTATATGTGTTTTATTTATTACAGCATGATCGTATCTGAAATAATAAAAAGGCGTGCATTTTATTGCACGCCCCTTTTAAATAATTCCAAAGCAAAATCACTTCAACAATATTAGCTTCTTTGTCTGAACAAAATTACCGGACTGCATCCTGTAGAAATATATTCCACTTGCAAGATTACCTGCATTTCCGCCCGGGGCGGATCCGCCTTTGGCAGAAAACTGCACGGAATAATTTCCCGCGGTTTTCTGCCCATTAACCAAAGTTGCAACTTCTTTCCCTAAAATGTTATAAACTTTTAACGTAACTAAACATGTTTTAGGTACAGAGTAAGTTATAATAGTTGACGGGTTAAACGGATTTGGATAGTTCTGCGCTAAGTTGTATTCTTTAGAGAGATCATTCTGCAAATTCTTTTCCACCCCGGTCGGGATAGAATTTTCCTGGTACCAAAACCCGGAATATTCATTATTTGACAAACCGGTTGTTATACCCGTAACCGACTGGCCGAGTGTTCCGGTAATGCCGTATTCAGAACCTGAGATCGATGAACCGCCATTTCCAAATGCACTCTGTCCTACCAGGTATTGCGCTTCAGTATTAAGGCTGTAAATTATGAAAATGCAAATAAGAATAAAAAGCGTCTTTAAATGCTTGTTTGTCATTTTTTAATTCCTTTTACTGTTTTTTTCTGATCCTGTGCTGCCTTCATTTTATACTGCTCAGCTTTTTTATCGGCTATAACTTCCGGCCATGCAGTTTCCATCATCTTATGAGTGGTCAATCCTGCCTGCTCTTCTGTCGGCATACGCTCATCTTCAAAATATTTTCGTTTGCATACTACCCGGTAGGAGAAATGTGCATTTGAAAGCCCGGCCTGTAACTCCACAACATCAAAACCGGCTGCCGTTTTATTAGTTACATACACACCTTTGCAGTCGCCTTCAAGCTGAACGAACACTTTTATCGGGTGATGCGAATCTATGGTTACGGTTTGCAGGAAGTCCGGGTCAAGCTTAATGTGAACTTTGCCGTTAACCAGGGTTCCTTCGCCGTAATCAGTAAAATATACTTCTGCAGCTTCTTCACAGTAAAGTTGTACTTTTGAACCGTTGTTCAATTTTACAGTTGCCGCTTTCGTTCCGGTAGCGCTAAAATTGCCCTCAGCATATATGGAAGTGCTGAATTCACTATAACCATATACGCCAATACTATTGTTGCTGATTCCCCATACTCCATAGGCATTGTAACTATAACCATACACACCGTAGTAATTTGGGCTGTAACCATATACTGCGCCTGGGGGATTACCTGATCCAATAGCGCCATAAGTTTCAAGATTTGTGTTTTCGCCGTATACACCATCACTACCGGGATCAGAGGTAGTGCCATACACACCATTGCTCATAGGACTATTACTAGCACCGTAAACACCATTGCCACTAGGCTGGCTACATGTGCCGGAAACACCATTGCCTCCGCCGCTGCTGCCATCTACTCCGTCTCCATTGCCTGAATTTGTTCCCGATATTATTCCATTGTTGGAAGAACCACTAATTGTAAATGGAACAGAAGCATTAAGCGTTACATTACCGCTCGTTCCGCCGCCGGACATACCCGTTCCTGCAGTTACTCCGGTTATCGTCCCGCTTCCTCCGCCTGCAGCCGCAATAGTAAGAGTACTTCCGCTGGGAGTAATTGATATATTAGTTCCTGCTGCAATGGTTACGTTATCCTTTAATGTGTTTATGCTTTTTACAACCTGCCCGCTGGCTATTGTAGCGCTGGTTACGGCACCTGAAGCAAGTTGAGTTGTTCCGACTCCCCCATTTGTTATACCAAGTGTTACACTACCGCTCGTTCCGCCGCCGGACATACCCGTTCCTGCGGTTACTCCGGTTATCGTCCCGCTTCCTCCTCCCGTAGAGGAAATGATAAGATTATTACCAATTTGATTAATAGCTATGTTCGTGCCTGATACCAGAGTTATACTGTCCTTTAAAGCATTTATACTTTTTACAACCTGCCCGCTTGCTATGTTGCCGTTCGTTATGGCATTATTTCCAATAGGCGCTGCAAAAGTAAGGGTATTACCGCTTGGAGTAATTGAAACGTTCGTTCCTGCAGCAAAGGTTACGCTGTCCTTTAAAGCATTTATGCTTTTTACAACCTGCCCGCCGGCTATATTTGCGCTTGTTATAGAATTATTACCAATGGGTGAAGCAGATGCTGCAATGGTAAGAGTGTTACCGTTTGGAGTAATAGAAATGTTCGTTCCTGCTGTAATGGTTACACTGTCCTTTAAAGCATTTATGCTTTTTACAACCTGCCCGCCGGCTATATTTGCGCTTGTTATAGAATTATTACCAATGGGTGAAGCAGATGCTGCAATTGTTAGAGTATTACCGCTTGGAGTAATTGAAACGTTTGTTCCTGCTGCAATAGTTACACTATCCTTTAAAGCATTTATGCTTTTTACAACTTGCCCGCCGGCTATATTTGAGCTTGTTATAGAATTATTACCAATGGGTGAAGCAGATGCTGCAATGGTAAGAGTGTTACCGCTTGGAGTAATTGAAACGTTAGTTCCTGCTGCAATAGTTACACTATCCTTTAATGCATTTATGCTTTTTACAACTTGCCCGCCGGCTATATTTGTGCTTGTGATGGTACTTTTACCTGTTATGCTGTCCGCGCCGGCAGCGTGAAAGCTATATGCGCTGCTCGTCAATTGTATCCTTGGAGTTAACTCGGAACCTGTACCTACAGTTATTCCAAGGTAATATTGTTTGTTAAACGGAAGAGAAATAGGAGTTACACTGCCCAAAACCACGCTGAATATTCCTTTTACCACAACTACACTTTGTGTTTCCGACCAAAGCTTTGTACCGTTAGCTAATGCGGTATAGAGATTAAATGTCAGGTTATAGTTACCATCAGTGACCACGGCTCCGTTTGATTGAGTCAGTATACCCTGGTAGTTAATTGTTTGAGGTACCTGTCCCCGGATATATTGCCACGGTATAAAAACAAATGAAAGTAAAATTAAAAGTGTAAACAAAGCTTTGCGTATCATAATTTTCTCCTTTTATTTTTTTTGCAGGATCATTTTTAAAAACTATCTTGCAGGAAGCATTTTTTAGAGCTATATAAGAGTTGTATTTATAAAAAATAAAATATTCTTATCCGGATATATAGACTTAACACTAGTAAAATTTGATTCATCAATAAATAAATACATGGGAATTTTGTCTGATGATAGAGCATCAAATCAAATCATTCCAATATCATAAATCCCGAACTATGCGTTGTACATTGAATTAAATGAAATATATCAAACAAATTATTGCAAATAAATTTCTAAGACCCATATCCTCTGAAAGCAAACCAAACTAAAAATACATTTAAACTATGATTTGTTGTGTAATAACTTTACTTATTATATATCAGGAGGACCGGTTAAATATATTTTTTAATACTACGAATGTAATATCATCTTCCTGATTCCTGCCGTTTGCCCATTCTTCAGCTTTATTTAACAGCGTTTCTATTATTTCTTTTCCAGGTGAAGCTGAGTCAGGCAATATATTATTCCCTGCTGATTCAAACTCTTCCCTGGTTTTTTCATAACTAAAAATTTGATCGTTTTTATTGAACATTTCCGGAAGACCGTCACTCATAAATATTACCAGATCATTCATGCCTAATTCAATTTCAACCTGTGCATAAGGGTAATTTAAAAATCCGCCAAGGGGCATTCCTTTTAGAATTATCTCTTCTACCTTTTTAGTTTGTGCACGGTAAATTAGAACCGGGGGCATGCCTGCAGATGAGATTGTCATTTTTCCGTTGTTCATTTTAGCGATTGTCATTGCCATATATAAATTACCCAGATTCATTGATTTAATAAATGTAGTATATTTATTAAATGTTTCTGTAATATTTTCATTTTCTGCAAATTCACCGAATAAACTTTTTATTACTGCCACCATTGTACCCGCATTTACTCCATGCCCGGTGGCGTCACCCACAGCAATTGTAAGAGTTCCGTTCTTATCCGTATGAAAATCATAATAATCTCCTCCTACCTCCGTAGCAGTCCTCATGAATACATCTATTTCCCAATTTTCAGATTTGGGTATAACCTTGGGCAGCATTGCAAGCTGCAGTCTGCGTGCTTCTTCCAACTCAATAGTTTTTCTTTTATTATCGGCTTCCAAAAGCCTCTTTTCAATCTCCTGTTCTTTTTCCCTTCTTTCATGTTCCAATGCCCGGTACGACAATTCCTTTACCTGCACAAGCTGTTCTTCCAGCCGTTTATTAGTAGCAGCAAAATTTTGAGAAAGCCTTATAGACATCGAAATACTGAGAATAAGGGCGCCAAATAAATAAGTGTGGGTAATACCGAAAACGGGGTTAATAAAACCGTATGCAACAAGAAGCTGGTATATCAATAAAATAAGTACTATTAGAAATCCAATTAAAGCTGAGGCTGCCTTTTTTGTCTTCTTTACAACAAACAAAATACATCTGAGCATTTCCAAAATTACCAAAACTAAAAAGATATCCTGGGCTAAACTTACCTGCAAAAAGTTTATTGAATTCCAGATAATAAATCCGGAAGCGAAAGCAATGAAAATCCATCCATGTTTTGGAAATTTTCCGTAAATCGCATAGTAAGCGGTCAACAAACCAAAGATAATTGCCATATTTTCAAAAATAAGAGCAAGCTTTTCTAAATTTATTACCTGGAATAGATTTGTAGTAAAGATTCCATGGTTAACCGAAACTACTATACCGGCAAATCCAATCATACATAAAGCATAGAAAATATTTTCTTTATAACGCGGATAAAAAATAAATATTATAAAATGTAGCATTGCCAATGTAAATGGAATAGCGGCAAATATTATTTGATTATATAAACTGCTTTTAACTGCACTTAAGCGCTCTGTCACCAGGTCATTTGTATATCCGATTATAAATTCAAAACCTGCATAAAATCCATAATCATTAAAATAATTTGTTGAGTGATCTGAAAATCTTACGGCAAATAAATGGATAGTATTTTTAGTAAAAACAACCGGCCGGGGATTCCTTTCTTCAAATAATATTTCGTTTTCCTTACTGCTGCCTACTTTGCCGGATATATTTAATAATTTTCCGTCCAGATAAATTTCCGAAGCTCCAGCCTGCCAAAGATTGAACATAAAAGAATTTTGCAATAATGCACTGTCCATGTTGACTTTTATTCTGAACCAGCCTATACCGTTCCAGCCGCTTAACGGATGATCACCCGGATTAAGAGTTGTAGTTGTAACTTCCCAATTACTGTCGTTATAATCCGGGTCAGCCCATACAACACTGTCCCCCGGATGATATTTCCATCCGGAAGTTATCATCACTCCTTTGGTGTTAGCAAAATTATTTACGTTAAGAGAAATGGAACCGCCGGTTTTATCCTTCCATCCATTAATATTGGTATTCAGTATTGTATCATTATTTACTGTAACATAATGATGAAAGGGATATAACAATCCTTTAGGCCCAAAGGAATCTTTAGAGTAAGAACCCCGTGTAAAATCGTATTCAAGTTTTTCCCCTTTCCTGAAATAAAATGTTCTGCTCCACCAGTTAATAGAATCTTTTTTCAATTTTACTGCTGATGGGTCCCAATCTCCTAATTGATCCGGGCCTCCGGTTATATATACTGTACCAGAATCACTCAATCCTTCTGCATGTACTTTAACGGTAATTTTCTTTAATTCATTTCTGCCGCAGCCAAAAAACAAAAATAAGGCAAAAGCAGAAATCACCGGTAACTTTAAGTTAAAGGGCATATATGAAATTATTCCCGATTTTTAATGCGCAAAATATTATTGTTTATAAATCTTTCCAATAATTATTGGATATAGATTGATTAATTATTTTTCTTAGATGTTTCGCTTTTAGGAAGCGGTCAATTTGATAATACAAAACTCTAAAAATAATGGATTATATTTTCAATTCTCCATCGTGATTAAAAACATAGTACCGTTATATTGCTTTTTAATTGGAATTATTTTAAATTAAACATGTGTAAATATATTTAAAATGGTAGGTAATTGAACATTAAATTACTTTTGAAATGGGGCAAAAAGTAATAGGGGAAATTTAACCTTCTGTATTCATATAATAATATGGAACATATCAATCTCTTCTGCCTTTTAAGTGAAAAATAATAATAATTTGGAAATTTAACTTTACTTAATGAACTACCCTGCCGAAGCAACGGGAAATTCATCTCCGGAAAGATTAAAGTAAATTTTAATAAATAATGCTGCCTTAATAAATTCAGCTTAAATTTTTATTACCGTAATTACAATGGCTTAGAATTTTAACGTCTGATTTTAAGAAATTTTTTATTAGTAAAAGTTAACATAGTATAAAGAAATAAAGGAGAATAATAATGCGTTTTGTTAGAAATTTGATATTATGTGTTTTTTTGTTATTTACATTTAACTCCATTGTGGTATTCGCTCAGCCATATGGTGATTGCGGCCCTTTTGAAGTCTATGTCAATTCGGTTACTACAACCAGTTTTACGCTGAATTGGACTTCCTCAGCTAATGCAACCGGGTATTCGGTTTTTATATATTATGGTGATGGTATAACACCTATTCCGGGCGAAAGTGGAAGCGGCTATGGTGTAGGGGCGGCCACCAGCTATCCGGTAACCGGTCTAACTTCCGGTACAACTTATATGGTCACTGTTATATCCGGCGCTCAGCTTTTTACCGATGCTATAGGTAATAATAATTTTTCTAATGTTACAACGCAGTCAGATATACCAAGCACTCCAACAGCTACAGCAGCTTCCTCAGTTACCCAGAATTCATTCAGCGCCAACTGGGATGCTTCAGCTTCAGCTACAAAATATTACCTTGATGTAGCCACAGACGTAAATTTTGCTTCCATACTAACGTCCTATAATAACCTGGACGTTGGGAATGTTACCACATATCCGGTTACCGGTTTAACATTCGGGACAGCTTACTATTACAGAGTGCGTGCCTATAATACTTATGGCATTAGTGGCAGCTCCAGTCCGATAACCCTCACAACATTACTCCCTCCCCCGCCTTCATCAGCCCCGACATCTGCTACACCGTCAAACGGCGCAATTGTGTCGGGTATAAACCTTACTCTTCAGTGGAGCCCGGTAAGCACAGCAACATCATACACAGTTCAGTTATCAACAAGTCCTACATTTTCCAGTTACATAGTAAATGTTTCAGGAATAAATGGCACTTCATATCTTGTAAATGGATTATCCAACAATACTCAATACTACTGGAGAGTAAGCGCGGAAAATGCAGGTGGTTCAAGCGGCTTTGGCAATACCTGGAATTTCAAAACACTCGGCAATCCAACTCAGCCGGTCTTGATCTACCCGTCAGCAAACAGTGTAAACATACCTGTAACTCTTAACTTTGAGTGGAATCAGTCCCAGGACCAACTGATGATGGCAATGAAGAATGGAATCCTGAAGAATGCGAACAGTATAGCTGCTGCAGGTACACCGGGTGAAAAGAAACCGGCTTTTATAAGCGAATACTGGTTTGAACTGACAACAGATACAACAAATAATAGTTATATAGTAAAATATAATTCAGTTGTGGATACCGTAGAAACAGTAAGCGGGCTTAAGAATTTAACAAATTACTGGTGGCGGGTAAGTGCAGTGAATGAAACAGGCATGGGAGCTTTTACAAACTGGAGTAATTTTACTACTGTTATTGATACTCCGGGTGTAGTACAGCAGGTAAGCCCTCTTGATGCAAGCCTGGGCAATATCAGGCCTGTGAAATTAAGATGGTTAATTCCTGTCAGAGCAGCCAGCTTCAGACTGCAGTTCGGCACGGACAGCACCTTTGCCACAACAATGATAGATACATCGGGACTTACAGATACTTCATTTACATTAAGCGGCCTGAATAATCTTACCAAATATTACTGGCGGGTAAATGCAGCTAACGCAGGGGGCACAAGCCCGTGGAGCTTTGTTTGGAATTTCAAGACATTAGGCAATCCCACTGAAGCAGTATTGATATACCCGGCAGCAAACAGCATAAACGTACCTGTAACAGTAAACTTTGAGTGGAATCAGTCTCAGGACCAGCTAATGCTGGCAAAGAATAATGGAATCCTGAAGAATGCAAACACCATATCTTCTGCCGGTTCAACGGGAAAAAAAGGCATAGCTGCAGTAAGCCGGTACTGGTTTGAACTGACAACAGATACAACAAGTTCAGGTTTTATAGTAAATGATAATACATCAAATGATACAACATATATGGTAACCGGGCTTCAGAATTTAACAAACTACTGGTGGCGTGTAAGCGCTATGAATGAAGCCGGCTGGGGAAATTTTACAGGCTGGAGTAATTTTACTACTGTTATTGATACTCCGGGTGCAGTACAGCAGGTAAGTCCTCTGAATGGAAACCTGGGCAATATACAACCTGTGCAGTTAAAATGGATGAGTTCTGCAAGAGCAGGCAGTTGCAGGCTGCAGTTCGGCACAGACAGTACATTTACCTCAACTATTATAGATTCTTCAGGGTTATCCGGAACAACATTCACCTTAAGCAGCTTAAATAGTCTAACAACATATTACTGGAGGGTTAATGCATCAAATGCCGGCGGCACAAGCGGCTGGAGCACTGTGTGGAATTTCAAAACACTTGGCTACCCTGCACAGGCGTCAATAATATACCCGGCAATAAACAGTTCATGCATTCCCTTAACTTTAAATTTTGAATGGAATAAATTCCGGGACCAAATAGCAATGGCTGATTTGAAAGGATTTATGAAAAATGAGAAGAGTATAACCGGCACCGGCTCATCAGGTAAAAAGAACACAGCTTCTGTAAGCCGGTACTGGTTTGAGTTAATGACGGATACAACGAGTGAGAATTATGTGGTAAATGACAGCACGGTATCCGATACAACAATACAGGTTACGGGATTGAAGAATTTAACTAATTATTTATGGCGGGTAAAAGGATTGAACGAAGCCGGCTGGGGATCTTATACAAACTGGTACAAGTTCACAACAATAATTGATACGCCGGGAGTTACCTCGTTATTAACTACAAACAGCGGTTCGGCTATTTCCGATACTGCTTCATCAATATTGTTTAAGTGGGAAAGTGCACCCTTTGCCGGTACATACGAAGTACAGATTGCATCAGATAATAAATTTAACGCTTTAATTTCGGATACAGCAGGTATTCCTGATACGGTATTTATGTACCATCCGAAAAAATTATCATCATCATTTTACTGGAAAGTGCGTGCAATTAATATTGCCGGTCAGGGCGCATGGTCGGCGGTTATGAATATCTCGGTAATTACCGGTATAAACAATATTAAAAACGGAGTTCCCGTTGTTTATAATCTATATCAGAATTATCCGAATCCTTTTAATCCCGGCACAATAATCGGCTACGCTTTGCCGTTCAGCAGTAATGTAAAGATAGAGATTTATAATATACTTGGTGTAAAAGTAAAAGAATTGTTAAACGGGCAGAAAACTGCCGGTTACTATTCAATAAACTTGAATACAACCGGATTAGCCAGCGGGGTGTATCTTTACATGATTGAAGCAAAGAGTTTGGATGGTAAGAGTGAATATATGAATACGAAGAAGATGTTATTATTGAAATGATTTTGGTCTAGAATTATTTATAAAGGCGTGCAATTAAATGCGCGCCTTTTTTTATTCCAAATCTTATCTTTCCGCTTCAAGTTGTTGATAAATTTATTGCTGATTTTGAAGAAATGTTTAAAGTTACTCCAGATTCATTAAAAATTAAGGTAATACGCTGAATTTAAATAATTTTTTCATTCAGACATTTGTCCGGCATATTTTCCCGGAAGTATTGGATAGAGGTGTTGAACCTAATAACTACAGATTATATATTAAAGTAATGAATTCCTTTTAATAAAAGTATTCGTCAAATCTTTTCGTATATAATGTTTTTTGATAAAAACTAAAGTAGGGAATTATTATGATTTATATTATTAAAAAAAGAATTAAATTAATTTTATCGCTTATTATTGCAATCGTACTGCTGAACTTATTAACAAAACAAACTCTTGAAAATACTAACCATCAATTAAAAAGTAAAAAATTGCAAATCAATATGGAAAATGATATAACATCTGAAAAAGGGACTTTTGCTTATGATAAATTTTTTTTAGAAAAAAACGGATTAAAAAGTATTTCATTAAAAGATCCCGCATCCAATGCTATGATTCTTATTGTTCCTGAATACCAGGCAAGAGTAATGACAAGTTCGGCGCAAGGCGATAGTGGACATAGTTATGGCTGGATAAATTACAGTTTAATTGAATCAGGCAAAAAAGCAAAACATTTTAATGCTTATGGGGGCGAGGAGCGGTTATGGCTGGGACCGGAGGGAGGACCATTTTCTATATATTTTAATACCGGCACCGAGCAGGAATTTAACAACTGGAATGTACCGAAAGAGATTGATACGGAACCATTCGAATTAATTAACAAATCTAACAATTCTGTTGAATTTAAGAGGGATTTCCGGTTAACTAATTACTCAGGTTCGGAATTCAACATAGGGATTGAAAGAAAAATCAAAATTCTTTCAATAAATGAAATTGAGAAACAATTTAATTTTAAGCTTAATAGTTCTGTAAATTTTGTTGCATATGAGACGGAAAATATTCTGATTAACAAAGGTAAAAGCCCGTGGACAAAAGAAAGCGGAATGCTTTCAATATGGTTATTATCAATGTTAAACCCTTCACCGGACGCAACCATAATAGTCCCTTATAAAAACCATTCTGAAAATGAATCGGGCAAAATTATAAATGATGATTATTTTGGGAAAGTCCCGTCAGACAGATTAAAAATTGACAATGGAATAGTTTATTTTAAAGCCGACGGGAAATACAGAAGTAAAATCGGTGTTCCTCCATTACGTGCTAAAGAATTTTGCGGCAGTTATGATGCTGGTAAAAAATCGTTAACAATTTTGTGGTGCAAAATTCCTTCAGGTGAAAAGATTTATTTAAATTCCAAGTGGGGAAAACAATTGGATCCTTTCTCAGGGGATGTGATCAATGCTTATAATGATGGTCCGATTGCCGACGGCACACAATTAGGCCCTTTTTATGAACTTGAAAGTTCGTCGCCTGCAGCTAATCTTAATCCCGGAAAAAGTTTAACCCATATCCAGCGTATTTTTCACTTTGAAGGGGATGAACGAATATTAAATAAATTATCGGAAAAAATATTAGGGGTAAGTATCAAAAAAATAAGCCAAATCTGGAATAAATAATTTTTCTATATCCGGTAAAAGTAAAACTAATATTGTAAGCTCTATATAAATTTAGATAGGAAGTATTTAGTGCACCAGTAGGGATTCGAACCCCAAACCTTCTGATCCGTAGTCAGATGCTCTATCCAATTGAGCTACTGGTGCAAAGAACGCCGGTAAATATAATTATCTTGCCAAATATTTACAATCATTATGTTAACATGAATAACCGGAATACTTATGAAAAGGTAAAAAAGTTTATAGTTTAAAATAAAAAAGCCGTTGTTTCCCCTCTCCCGGGGAAACAACAGCTTGTGGATTTATTCTTTTTGTTAATAACTAACTAACAAATTATTAACAACGAGGAGGAAGTTTTGTTTAATTAACTATTTATTTATCAGCTACCAATAAGTTCTTTTCCAATTGATCTGCAATCTGAATAAAAATGTACTCGTGATCCTGTGCCGGTGATTCCGGTTTGATATCAACTTTTGCATTTGAATTCAAATACATTTCTGCAAGGTATGCCTTATACCGTATTGCAGGATCTTCATTTTCCCGTGCAACAGAATTTAATACGTTTACAATTTTCGCATAATCCTTTTCAGGGAAATACTTTTTGTATACTACAACATTATAAATTGTTGATTCTACAATACCCGGAACATCGCTTTTTAGAGATGCAGGAAAAATCTGCAAAGCTTTTTCAAGGTCGGGTCTGTTTTTCTCACTGTAATTTGGTTGAGCATCAATACGAATTGAAAAAGCTAAGAGTATTAATACTATGGCCGCTGTTTTCAAATAACCTGTTCTCATGATTTTGTCTTTCATTATGTTTTAAAAATTCACAGCTTATTTATCAATTAGCATACCAGAATTTGTAAAATTCTGTAAGTTATTTAATCGTAAATAATTATGGTGCTAATAAAGGTATGTGATTAATGTACAGATAGGTGCCACATAATTGAATATTATTTCGCAAAAACAATCGTATCTAATTGATATATAAGGTGTTAGCCTAAAATGAATGTTAGTGGCAGTTGGAAGAATTGTGGCAGGGGTAGAATTTGTACGATAATTAAAAATAAGCTATTAATTTTATATCTTTTTATTCCCGGCTGCTTTGCTCACTGTTCTCAGCCCTGCGCAGCCGGTTATTCAATGCCCGCCTTGATATACCAAGTAATTCGGCGGCAATTGTCTGATTGCCGTCGGCTCTTTTCAAAGCTTCCTCAATTAGTGTTTCTTCTGTTTCTTTCAGACTTGGAAATCTCCCCGGAAAATAAATCAAATCATCAGTCTGATAATTTATACCGTTAGGCGCACTAATCTTATGATTTATTCCTTCATTGTAGTCATTAATTTTTTTTCTTATAGATTCAAGTGAAAGTATCCCCGAAGTATGCACGCTTATAGCATCAAAAATCATCCCCTCAAGTTCGCGTACATTTCCGGGGAAAGGATAATTACTTAAAAGTGTATAAAGCTCTTTCGGGACTGAAGGTCTTTTCTTACCCAATTGCTCCGAGGCCTTTGAAATAAGATGATCGATTAAGTACGGAAGGTCAATTTTTCTATCCCTTAAAGGAGGAATAATTATATGATGGGATTTAAGCCTATAATACAAATCCTGTCTGAACGTACTGCTTGCCTGCATACTTTTTATATCGCGGTGTGTGGCTACAATAATCCGTGCATCGGATAATTTGGCGATATCCGATCCTAAGGGGTAATAACTTCCGTCCTGCAAAAGCCTCAATAATTTTACCTGTGATTCTGTGCTTAAATCACCTATTTCATCAAGAAATAATGTACCGTCATCCGCTTTTTCAATAAGCCCCTTTCTCTCCATGTCAGCCCCGCTGAAAGCCCCCTTCTTATGGCCGAATAACGTATCTGAAAAGAAATTATCATCAACACCGGCAACATTAACCGAAACAAGATCCCCCTTTCTTCCGCTTACTAAATGAATCGCTTTGGCAAACAGTTCTTTTCCCACGCCTGTCTCTCCGGTAATAAGTACAGGCAGGTTGGTTTTTGCAATTGCCTCGATGTATTTGAAGATTGATTCTATCGTATTACAACGGGTTACAATTTCCTTAAATGCTTCCGGGTATTCAACTTTCTGCCTTAAGAGCGACTGTTTAAGCATTTCATTTTCATTCTTAATTTGTGTAATCTCAAGCCCGCGTTTTATAGATGATACAAGCCTTGTATCACTGACAGGCTTTACAAGATAATCAAAAGCGCCTTCTTTCATACAAAAAACAGCGCTGTCAACGTCATTCACGGCAGTAAGAACAATAACAGGTGTTTCAGGATATTTATTAACTATCGCCGGCAGCAGGTCAAGGCCTGATAGGTAAGGCATATTTATGTCAAGAACTACAAGTGAATAATCTTTTTTTGAAAGAAGGTCCATTACTACCTGGCTGTCACGGCAGGTTTCAATATTATTCATTCCGCCTGAAGACATAGTCAGTTCGGCGCTTAATAAAAAATGTTCTTCATCATCAACAAAAAGAATGGGGCTTGAAGGGAATATTTTTTTACTCATTTTTACTTTCCTGTCAATTCGTTTTCTATTATTCCGGGGAATGATACTCTTGCCATAGTGCCTCTGCCGGGTGAACTCTTTAATATCAGGCTGCCTCCATGACTTTTAACTATATTATATGAAACCGAAAGCCCAAGTCCTGTTCCGCCTAAGTCCCTTTTGGTGGTGAAAAAAGGATCCATAATATGCTTAAGGTCGTTTTCGGAAATCCCTATCCCTTTATCCTCAACTTTAATCCGAACTTTGTTTCTTTCGGCGTTATAATAAGTAGATACTTTTATTTCTGCCGAATTATCTTTTAATGACTGGCATGCATTAGTAATTAAATTTATTACTACCTGCTCAATCTGCTGCAAATTACCTTTTACAAGCGGCAGATTTTTACCGTACTCTACTTTAAAGTTATTCGTAGATTTTTTGATTAAATTATTTGTAATAAGTACGGCCATATCTACGGCTTTATTTAAATCAACCAGTTCATTAAGCTTACCGCTGTCCATTCTTGCATATTCAGTAAGGTTCCTTGTTATTACTTTAATTCTTTCGGATCCTTTAAGTATTCCGTCAATTGACTGCCCGATTTTATCTTTTGAAGTGCTGAACAACATCCCGGCAACACTAAAATCTCCGTTATTCTTATAATATTCTTCAAGTATGGGAAGAATATCCTTCCAGACTTTCATGAAAAGCTGAACGTTTAAAAGGATAAAATTATTTGGATTATTTATTTCATGAGCAATGCCTGCAACTAAAATTCCAAGCGATGCCATTTTATCCGCTTGTTTTAACTGTTTATCCCTTACAGCCGCCGCCGCTGCGGCCTTTTTAAGCTGGGTAATATTGTTTATGAGCCCGTCATAGGTAACCGGGTTACCTGAATTATCTTTAGTTACAACAATTTTATTCCTGACCCATCTTATAGAACCATCCCGGTGTATTATGCGGTGCTCAAGTGCATCCACTTCTTCACCGGCAAGGGCAAGCTGGGCTTGTTTAAGTACATTTTCCCTGTCCAGGTTATGCACCATTCGATACCAAAGTTCCGGGTCTTTTTTGTAATCTTCTGAAGTATACCCGGTTACCGAAACACAACCAGGGCCGTGGTAAGTATCCACTGCAACACCGTCTTTAATAGTTACCGTATAAATATAATCAGTAAGATAATTAATTAATTTCTCGTACCTGTTCTCAATTTGCATTTAATATTTCAAAAATTGTTTTATAAATATATAAATCTTTCAAGACTTCCTGAAGATTACACGTCACTTAAGAGCCATTTTCAACAAAATACGGATATTGATTTTTTCTCCTCTTCTTCTGCTGAAAGTAAACCGTTAAAACGGTTGAGGAGTATTGAGCGCAAAATCATTAACACCGCTATTAATCGCGGTGTTAATCATATTACTAAAATTGTTCTTAACTGTTTTAACAGTTTACCACTCAGCTAGTAATAATATAAACCGTATATTTTTGGTAAAATAATTCTGGCTAAACAATCACGAAAATATTTTCAATTATCAATTCGGATTAGAGATACATCTTAAATTATTGGTTATTTTTTTATAACTTAAGATTTAAGTAAATAATTAATTATAACAGCATAACTATAAGTCCGGTAGATGTTGTATGAAATTAGCTCATCCTGTTTATATAGTATTTATAATTTTAGTTTTAACATGCGGTGCATGTTCATCTTTTAATGTTATTAAAGACAATGATTTTGTAAAAGTCAGCGGAACACGGTTAGTACTTAACCGGAAAACCTATTATTTTCTTGGTTCAAATTTCTGGTATGCTGCTTATCTTGGCGCTTCCGGAGAACTTGGGGACAGGAACAGGTTGCTTCTGGAATTAGATCATCTGAAAGCAATGGGTATAAATAATTTAAGAATATTGGGCGCTTCGCAGGCATCTTACATAAAAAATAATCTTACCCCTGCTATTCAAACCAGGCCATATGAGTATAATGAAAATTTACTTGAGGGCCTGGATTTTCTGCTTTCTGAAATGCAGAAAAGAGATATGAAGGCGGTGATATTCCTTAATAATAATTGGGAATGGTCCGGCGGTATGTCGCAATTCAATGACTGGTCTGTTGACAGCAGCGGATTTACTCCTCCCTACCCTGATAATAATAATTTTATGAATTTTTCAGATTCTTTTTACCGTAATGAAAAAGCAAAAAGGATATATTATCATTATTTATATTCATTGATAAACAGAAAGAATAAATACAGCGGTTATTATTATTATGAGGATCCTGCAATTATGGCCTGGCAGTTATCAAATGAACCAAGGCCGGGAACAGGAAATGAAGGCGCAAAGTGGCTGGATGAGTATTACAGGTGGATTGATGTTACTGCAAGGTATATCCATAATCTGGATCCCAATCATTTGGTTTCATCAGGCAGTGAAGGGCTTGCTGGAAGTTTAGATTCTGCTGAAGTATTTAAATATGCTCATTCAAGTAAATATATAGATTATCTTACTTTCCATCTTTGGCCGTATGACTGGGGCTGGTATAAACCGGATAATGTAGATTCAACATACCCGGTTGCGGAAGCCAAATCTTTTTCTTATATAAATAAACATATTCAGTTAGCCCGTGAACTTGGTAATCCAATTGTTATGGAAGAATTTGGTTTGCCAAGGGATAATTCTTTAACTAAACCCGGTACGCCCATAACTGTTAAAGATAAATTCTTTGAAAAAATACTTAGTATGGTTTTCGACAGCGTATCTGCCGGTACACCAATAGCCGGCGCTAATTTTTGGTTCTGGGGCGGTGAAGGAAACCCGGATAATTATACTTATAAATGGGGTTTTGGAAACCCGCTAAGAGGTGTAGATAATTTTAATTCAATTTATTTTTCAGACACATCAACTATTAAAATACTTAAGAAGTATGCCGGTAAATTAAACGGGATTAAAAATGAGATTCCCCCGCGGCCATAAATAGTATTAAATAATATTTTTGATTATTAAAAACTCTCCAAAATCAAAACCCAAACCAAGTCCCAACCCGATCAGCATTCCCGATTGTATATAGTACAATGAAATCTGAATAATCAGTTCAATTGAAATCCTTTCAAGCGGAACGTTAACAAATATTAAAAATATTCCGGCAATAAGAAATAAAATTCCGGTAATAACTCCTAATCCCAATGCTCTTATAAACTTGTACTTCCCTGATGAATTAGAATACCAGGTGTAGTACAAGTATAAACACAGCCAGAAACTTCCGAACAGGACAATATCCCTGATAGTGAAACTTATTAAGTGATTTTTTGAAACGAATAAATTTATAAGAAATACAACCGCCAGGAATAATAATGAATCTTTTGTTTTACGGTATAATAATGAAGCAAATACCAATGCCCCTGCAAGCCCCAGCGAAGTAAATATAAATTTATTTGAGTATAAGTTAAAAATATTCGACTGAAAGAATACTAAACCAATTAGTATGTAGGCTGCAAATCCGCATACAGATACTATAACAAAATTTTTCAAATTGAAACTCTGTTCTTTTTCCATAGCAACCTCAATAATTTATATTCAGAGATTTTTATGAACGTTTCATTTAACCTGCACTTCAGATCAGCATTCGGGCAACCACCGCTTCAACATGAATTTTTGTTGTATCGAAAAGGGGTATTCCCGGATTTGTGTCTCTAAGAATCAATGGCAGTTCGGTACCGCCGAGTATTAAACCCTGTATTCCGTATTCTTTAACTAATTTTTGTATTATATCCAGCAGTCTATCTTGTGTATCATTATTAAAGATGCCGTTAACAAGTTCTTTCATGTACTTTGTATGAATGTATTCACGGTCAGCATCATCAGGTATAATTATATTAATTCCAGCCTTTGAAAAAACATCAGAATAAAATTTTGCCTCCATTGTGAAACGCGTTCCGAACAATCCTGCAACTTTAACTCCTGCATTTTTAACATATTCAGCCGCTGATTCTACAATGCTGATAAGAGGAATCGGAGATTGCTTCCTGATTTCTTCAAAAACAATATGTGGTGTATTGGATGCCAGCAGCCCGAAATCCGCGCCTGCAGCCGCTAATTTCATAATTTCACCAACTAAATAATCGGTAACTTCAACTAATTTTCCTTCTCCAATAAGATCAAGCATTTTTTTCATATTAATGCTGTTAATTATCAGATGTGGATAATTACCATCCTGCATTTTATTTCTGTATGATGCAATAATAAACCTGTAATATTCAATAGTTGATTCGGGAGCCACGCCTCCTATTATTCCGGGAGTTTTCATCTTCATATTATTCACGTAATTTTTCAATAATTAAATTGGGAAAATTTATTACAAAGTGCAATTAATAAAATCTATACATTAATATTTATTTCACACGGGCATTCCCAAAAACTTTCTAATCCGGACATTTCTTTTTCTATATTACTTAATAAAATCATTTATGGTTTTAATAAATAAATCCGGCTGATCAACAAAATTCATGTGCCCGCTCTTCGGGAAAATAACCAGTTTTGATCCTGTAATTTTTTCATTCATTTCTTTAGCAAGCGAAGGATCGCACTCATCGTTATCGCCGCACGTGATGAGAGTTTTAACTTTTATTGTATAAAGTTTATCAACGTATTCTACGGATTTTAAATTACCGTCTATTATAAATTCACCGTCGGCTCCCCACATCTCTTTATATAAATCCCAGGACATAATTCCGTTTGCAACCGGGTCATAATTAGGATCTGGATTTTTCTGGTAAAGGTAAGGAAAATAACCTTCTCCCCAGGCAGCCGTCATATATTCATCCGTGTAACGGTTTTTTTCATAATCTTTGCCATGCCCGTACAACCCTTCTTTTTCCAATTTATCAATACGTTCTCTTAGTTCGGCCGGCATTTTACTTTTCATTTTTACAAAAACTTCATTCATTTGTTTGGTACTGGGGAATGTGCTGCATAAAATAAGGTGAGTAAGGTTTTTCTGATATTTAAGAGCATAAGCCTGTGCCAGTACACCGCCGCATGAATGGCCGAGCAGGGATATTTTTCCCAGTCCCAGCGCCTTTCTAACAGCTTCAACATCTTCCACCATATTTCCAACGGTGTATTTGGATACATCTTCCAGCTTTTCTGATTTACCCGAACCGCTTTCATCTATAAAAATCAGCCTGTTATGCCTTGCCAGGGGTACAAGATATGGAAGGAAATAATCGTGCGAAGCGCCCGGTCCCCCGTGCAGGATTAGCAGTGGTTTACCCTGGCCGAATTCCTCATAATAAATCATTGTTCCGTTTGCATCAACATAACCATCCTGAATTTTATAAACTGAATTGACGGCTTTATTATCAAAGCTGTCTTTGGAATTCACTCCGCAAAAACTAAATCCTGCGGCAGCAATAATTATAAAAACTGTAAAAACAATTTGCTTCATCTTTAACTCCGAAATTATTGTGATTTAATTTTAACTTATTCTTATAATTAAAAAATAAGAATAATTAACTCAGTTTCGCAAATTATATTTAAACTAACCCATTTCGCTGAATTTGTTTCTAAGTCCCAGAGGGACGAAATATTTATAACAAAGCATTCACCTCAACATTTCTTCTCCTGAATCCCGGAGGGATGGCATAGTAACGGACATGTAATATATCAAGGTACATTTGTTCATCATGCCCCTCATAATGTTTCTTTGACCTATATAACGACAATTTTATTTGAATTTTGTTCTAAGTCCCAACAGGGACGAAATATTTATAACAAAGCGATCACCTCAACAAACCTTCTCCTGAATCCCGGAGGTATGGCATAGTAACGGACATGTAATATATCAATGCTTGTTGTTCACCATGCCCCTTCATAGTGTTTCCTTTGACCGATATAACGACAATTTTATTTGTATTTTGTTCTAAGTCCCAACAGGGACGAAATATTTATAACAAAGCAATCACCTCAACAATTCTTCTCCTGAATCCCGGAGGGATGGTATAGTAACGGACATGTAATATATCAATGCATTTTTATTCACCATCCGGAATTAACAATATCCAGATCCCGATTAATCGGGATGAAATGATTGTAGAAAAAACAATCCCCCCAACAAACCTTCTCCCCAACCCCATCAGGGGTGGTATAGGACTCCAGTTTCTACCGGGAAATAATATTTTAAGAATAATTAAAATTTTATTCTTATTTTTGATTTAATAGATTTTAACTTAAACTGCGCCCATAGCTCAACTGGATAGAGCATCAGACTTCGGATCTGAGGGTTGAGGGTTCGAATCCTTCTGGGCGTACAACTTATATATTATGCTTTTTTCAGAAGATTCATATAAATTCATGTTTGCCGCTCTTCAGGAAGCCGAAAAGGCCCTGTTGGATGATGAAGTACCTGTCGGTGCTGTGGTTGTTCTTAATAACAGGATTATCGGCAGGGGTTATAACCAGGTGGAAAAATTAAAAGACGCAACAGCTCACGCCGAGATGATAGCCCTTACTGCGGCTTCAAATCATACTGGCAACTGGCGCTTAAGTGAATGCGACATCTACGTTACTCTTGAACCGTGCATAATGTGTACGGGAGCCCTTCTTAATTCAAGAATTAAAAATTTATACTTCGGAGCTTTTGACCCTAAATTCGGCGCTTGCGGTTCTTTATACAATCTTGCCGGTGAAGGTAAACATAACCACAAAATCGACGTATATTCGGGAATATACGCCGGTGAAAGTGAAAATTTACTCAGAAGCTTCTTTTCCCGGAAGAAAAAACATAATAAAAAACTCACCGATTGATGAAATTTCGCTTTCGTTGGACTTTCTTTTTGCGTAACTTCGCAAATAAATAATATAGTTTCCGGTTTATAGCCATCTATTCCATATTTGTTGCAATTAAAAGGAGAAATTCAATGCTTAGAAAACATATCTTTTTCTTCCTGCCGGCACTTATGATTCTTACTTCATCCGTTAATTTCACACAAACTCTTAAAAAAGATATTGATTGGAAGCAGTGGCATTTTATTATTGGCGATTGGTTAGGGGAAGGACGCGGTAAAACAGGGCAATCAACCGGAAGTTTCTCTTTTGATTTTGATCTGCAAAAGAGAATTTTAATCAGGAAGAGCACTGCAAATTATCCTGCCGGAAACGATAAACAGGCATACTCACATAACGACCTGATGATAATTTATAAAGAACCTTCAAATTCCACACAGGCAATTTATTTTGATAATGAAGGGCATGTTATCAATTATTCGGTTAATTTTTCAGATGATCAAAACTCAATTATTTTTCTAAGTACACCCCGGACTAACGAACCTATCTACAGGCTGACTTACGTTAAAATCAATAATCAAAAGCTTGATATTAAGTTTGAAATTGCACGGCCTGAAACTCCCGACAGTTTTTCTACGTATCTCGAGGCTACGGCCCATCGTAAATAAAATATGTTAAAACAGTTAAGAAAAATTTTCTTAATATCATTAACACCGCGATTAATCGCGGTGTTAATGATTCAGCACATAACAATTTCAAACCGTTTTACCTGTCCGCCTCTGGAGGAACGGTTTACCCTCCGTAATTGAGAAGATGGGCAAAATAAATTTATGTATCTTTATGAATATAGTTCTGATTTTCACTCAGCCTGTAATATTCGGGGCTGCCTAATAAATTTTTTAATATCTCCTTAACTTCAGTAGTTAAATAATTAAAAATTACTTCCTAATTATCTTTATATTTACACGTGTTTTTTTAATTAATAGTAAATCAATAAATTAATGAGAGATAAATGCGTATAATATTATTCGGTTCTCCCGGTGTTGGAAAAGGGACACAGGCAAAAGTTCTTTCCGCTAAATTTAACATAGCACATATTTCCACTGGTGATATTTTAAGAAAAGCTGTTAAAGATCAGACTCCGCTTGGTTTAAAAGCTCAGGATATGATGAATCGCGGCGAATTGGTTTCAGATGATATAATTATCGGACTTATTAAAGATACTTTGCAAACACCGGAATGTAAAAATGGTTTTATACTTGATGGTTTTCCGCGTTCTACCGCGCAGGCAATTGCACTGGACGCAATGCTTGAGGAATTAAAGATAAAAGACACTCAATTACTGGTTATTACTGCCGATGAGGAAGAATTAGTTCAACGCCTTACACAGCGAAGAGTTTGCAGGAACTGCGGCAGTCTTTTCAATTATTTCGATATAAAGGATAAGACTAACTGCCCTGATTGTAATGCGGAAAACAGCTTTTACCAGAGGGATGATGATTCTGAAAAAGTAATAAGGCACAGGATGGAAGTATACCAGAAGACAACAAAACCCGTCCTTGATTATTATGAAGGAAGAAAAAAAATAATCTTAATCAACGGCTCCGGTGAAGTAGATAAGATAACCGGCGATATTTTATCCAAACTAGTACCTGATAAATAGAATTTAACTTTCTTTTTGTTTTGTAATTGCAACCAGGGATTTCCCGTCTTCAAGTTTATAAATTTTGGCGGGATTCCTTTTTACAATATCGTAATTATGCGTAGCTATCAGTACGGTTGTGCCTTTTGAATTTATCTTTTTTAATATTTCTATTATATCCCCTGCTATTTCGGGATCCAGGTTGCCCGTCGGTTCATCTGCAAGTATCAGTACCGGGTCATTGATAACAGCTCTTGCAATAGCCACACGCTGTTTTTCACCGCCGGATATCTCATCCGGCATGCTAAACCGTCTGTGAAAAAGCCCTACATCCGTAAGCACGTCGTTAACTTTTATTTTTATCTCTTTAACTGATACACCGGTTGCACCGAGGACAAAAGCTAAATTATCATATATATTTCTGTCCGGGAGCAGTTTGAAATCCTGAAAAATTATTCCGAGGCGCCTGCGGAGAAACGGAAGTTCTTTACGTTTGATAGATCTTGAACTATAACCTGCAACAATCACTTCGCCGGCATCGGGCTGGTAATTCATATATACTAACTTTATAAGTGTGCTTTTACCGCAGCCGCTCTTGCCAATCAAAAAGCTGAACTCACCGTTATCTATATTTAAATTTAAATCTGAAAATACTGGCTGTGTTTGATAACTGAAAGCAACATTTTTAAATGTCAGCATATTATTTTACCTTTTTAATGATGAATTGAACTCTTTCCGATGAAGCGCTTCCCTGTTTAAATGAAAAAGCTTCGTAGCAATTTCTTACCCGTAAACCTGCAAGTTCAAGAAGGTCAAAGTATGTTTCAAAAGAAAATATTTTTTGATTGTGCACTTCGCTAAAATATTCACCCGTCTTAAGCCTGAGTATAAAAGTATTTTTATGAATTTTAGTCTTTAAATTATACTCGCTTTTTTGGCTGAATTTTATGCCCTTGTAGGTCCCCGACCGTTCCGGCTTTTTTGCATAAGCAAGACTGTTTTTTCCCAGGCTGGCATCGAATGTGAATATTCCGCTATCCGGTAATAATTTAGAAATCTGTTTGAACATACTTAAAAGGCTTTTACGGCTGGATATATAGTTTACACTGTCAAAACAAGAATATATTAAATCAAATTGCGATTTAAAGGGAAGCATTTTCATATCGCAGCATACCTTTGGATAAAAAGCGCCGGCACCACACAAAAGCATATTCCGGGATATATCTGTAGCTAAGATATTAGGAAAATATGAACAGAGTTTATTTGTAAGATTACAATTACCTGCGGCTAATTCCAGTACGGAAGAACTTCCCGGAATATCATCTTTTACCAAAGAATAAATATACTTAGCCCATAATGAATAATTAACACTGCGCATTATATAATTATATATAAGAGGCAGCCTTTCATATATTTTACTTTCAGTAATAAGATCCATTATTTATTCAAATTTCTGTTTTTAACAATTTTTTTTGCATAAATAAAGGCGCTGATTATACTTGATTCGTCTGCAATTCCCTTTCCTGCTATATCAAAGGCAGTCCCGTGGTCCGGCGATGTTCTGACAATAGGCAGACCGGCTGTATAATTTACACCCGAACCAAAATTTATTAATTTAAAAGGGATTAACGCCTGGTCGTGATACATACCCAGGACTAAATCAAATTTCCTGTACATTTTATTTGCAAAAAAAGCATCCGGGGAGAAAGGACCGCTTAAATATCGTGAATATTTACTTTCAAAAATAAATGGTTTTATCTTTTTTTCTTCTTCGCAGCCGATAAGTCCGTTTTCCCCTGCATGGGGGTTTAATCCCAAAATCGCAATCATGGGAGATTTTATTTTCAAATCATTTTGTAAAGCATTAATTATTATTTCTATATTCCGGTTTAGAAGTTTTTTTGTAATCAATCCGGGTACTTTCTTAATAGGCTCGTGAATTGTAGCGATTGCTGCATTCATCTTTCCTGAAAGGAACATCATAACATAATTCTTGACATTGCACCATTCTGCAAACATTTCCGTGTGGCCGGGAAAGTTTTTTCCGGCAAATTTAATAGCTGTTTTGGATATCGGGGCGGTAACTACTGCATCGGAATAACCGCTTTTTAATAATTCAAAAGATGTTTGTATCGACTCAAAAGAAGCTCTGCCCGAGTCAACGGTTGGTATTCCCGGTGTATGTTTAAATAATCCTGTATTTAAAATTAAAACCTGTTTTTTATTCCTGCTGCTTATCGTATTGCTTACCGTGTATTCGAATTCCGGCGTTATAAATTTAGAAACAAATTTAAAAATATTTTGCGGGCATGCAAATATAAATTCATCCTTTGAACCGCGGGTAATTTTGTTCAAAGCTTTAATAACAATTTCGGGGCCTATGCCGTTGATATCCCCGCATGTGAATACAAATTTACTCATTTTTGATTTTTATATTTGTAACTGAAGTTACACAAAAGATATTTAAAGTAGCCCCGACATTTTTGTCGGGGATCGCTAAATTACAAAACATGCTCGGCTTTAGCCAAAATGATATGGCAATTGTGGCTTGAACCGAAGTCTCATCCGTCTCCGGCGGAAAAACTAATAAAATTCGGGTTTAATTATTACCCCGAGTCAAAACTCGGGGCAACTTAATAATATTTTTAATATCTGTTTGACTTCAGTAAGTTAAATAGAGTTCTGTCTTATTTTAATCTTAAATATAGGGCTTATTTCTTATTACAGCCAAATTCAAAAAAAAGTCTTTAGCCATAACAGGGCATAGTTAACCCTTAGCCGATAATTATAAAAAAATTAATTGATTAATCGAGCTTTGAAATGGAGATTTACTAATTATTCATGTTATTTAAAAATTCCTTGTTGTTCTTCACTCCCCGCATTTTATCAAGCAAGAAATCCATAGCTTCAACAGGATTAAAATCACTTAGAATTTTTCTTAATATCCAAACCTTTGCCAGTTCATCCTCTTTCATAAGTAGATCTTCTCTTCTGGTTCCGGATCTGTTAACGTCAATTGCCGGGAAGATTCTCCTATCGCTTAAGTCCCTGTTAAGCACCAATTCCATGTTGCCGGTTCCTTTGAACTCTTCAAATATAACGTCGTCCATCCTGCTGCCGGTATCTATTAATGCAGTAGCAATAATAGTTAAGCTTCCGCCGTCTTCGGTATTACGTGCAGCGCCGAAAAATCTTTTAGGTTTATGAAGAGCGTTTGAATCAACACCGCCTGAAAGAATCCTTCCGCTATGCGGAACAACAATGTTATGAGCTCTTGCAAGCCTTGTAATACTATCAAGCAGAATTACAACATCTTCCTTTGCTTCAACAAGCCTCTTTGCTTTTTCAATAACCATATCCGCTACCTGAACGTGCCTTTCGGCCGGTTCGTCGAAAGTGGAGCTTATTACTTCACCTTTTACTGAACGTTCCATATCGGTTACTTCTTCAGGGCGTTCATCGATTAATAAAATAATCAGCTTTATTTCAGGGTGGTTTCTTGTAATAGAATTTGCGATCTTCTGAAGCAGGATGGTTTTACCGCTTTTAGGAGGAGAAACAATCAGTCCCCTCTGCCCTTTGCCGATAGGAGAAAGAAGATCCATAATCCTCATAGAATATTCGCCCGGCGCCGACTCTAAAGATATTCTTCTGGTCGGGTATACCGGAACCAAATTATCAAATAAAGTTCTTTCTCTTATACCCTCAGGTTCAAGTCCGTTTACAGCTTCAACTCTTAAGAGCGCAAAAAATCTTTCACCTTCTTTTGGCGGTCTTACCTGTCCGCTGACGAAGTCACCGGTCCTTAGACTGAATTTTTTAATTTGTGAAGGCGAAACATAAATATCATCCGGCGAAGGGAGATAGTTATAATCCGATGACCTGAGGAAGCCGTAGCCATCGGGCAAAACTTCCAGTACGCCTTTTGAAAAAGTTAGGCCGTCTTTGGCGGTCTGCGCTTCCAGAATTTTGAAGATTAGTTCTTGTTTTCTCAAATCACTATAGCCGGAAATACCTAAATCTTTTGCTATAGCATTGAGTTCAACAATCTTTTTTGACTTGAGTTCAGAGATATCCATTGGCATTTTATGTGTCCCAAATTATTTTTGAAATGAAATATGAAAATAGAAATTATTGAAATTCTTCAACGGTGTTTTCCCGTATTTATATACGCGGTATTTTTATCAATTATCTTAACACTATTGCTTAATAATGAAAGGAACAAGAGGTATAGTAGAAAATTACGGCTATTTGGAAAAAATGTCAAGCAATTTCGCATTTTTACAGTGCCGATTTTATTTCACCTATCAAATACATACTTCCTAATACTACCAGGCATATATCAACCGGTTGTTTTTTAAATTTTTTTACAAAATCTGCCGGTTCCGGCTCCGGGATAGCTTCAATATTCAGATCCTTTGCAATCCCGTCCAGTTCCTCTATTGTACTGGATCGTTCAATATTTACCCGCGTTATATGAATTTCATCAAAGAAGTTGCACAATGAAGACAACATGCCCTTTATTGACTTATCTTTCATCACGCCGAACAGCAATACCCGCTTTGAGTATTTGTTCATCTCACGTTTAAATTCAGATAAGAAGTTATCAATACCTTCAGGATTATGAGCGGAGTCAAAAATTATATCAGGCTTTTTAGAATAATATTCAAATCTGCCCTGTAAACCTGTGTTTTTGATTACATTCTTAATCCCATGTGAAATAGTCTTTAAGTCATCTTTCAGTAAAACTTTGGAAACCGCCAGTCCTGCCAGGGCGGCATTGAATTTCTGATACTGCCCTTTCAGGGGCATGGACCAATCATCAAGTTCAATTTCTTCAGTATAAAGCTCCAGGTCATTTCCTTTTATAATTGCATAATCTTCAATCTTAAACAATTTACTGTTTGTTTCCCTGCACTTTTCATCAATAACGTTTTCAGCATCTTCGGGAAGCCTGCCTATAAATACCTGCGAATTATTCTTTATAATTCCTGCTTTTTCACCCGCAATATCTCTAATCGTGGTGCCTAATATTGCAGTATGTTCAAGGCTTATGGATGTTATTAATACAGCCAGGGGATTTAAAACATTTGTTGCATCAAGCCTGCCGCCAAGTCCGGTTTCAATTACGGCATAATTTACATTATTTTCATAAAAATACTTAAATGCAACCGCTGTAGTAACTTCAAAAAAAGTAAGTTTGTTCTCATCAATATAATCGGAATAATCGTTAATAAATTTAGCCAGATAATCATCCGGTATCAGGGATCCGTTAATCTGTATACGCTCATTGAACCTTACAAAATGAGGGGATGTATACAAACCAACTTTATACCCGAACTCCATCAGGATGCTTGCGGTAAAAGATGATGTACTGCCTTTACCGTTAGAACCTGCAATGTGAAATGTCTTCAATTTTTCGTGTGGATTTCCAAGGTATTTCAGGAAACCATTAATATTATCTAATCCTAATTTTACCCCGAAAGTATGAAGCGCAAATAGTTTTTCTAAAGCTAATTCAATATCCATATACATTAAATTTGATATGAACCGGTTACACTTGATATTTTTTCAATACCCTTATCCAGGCAGTATTTTTCAAGGTACTCTATTATTTTAGTTGCCGCCGAAGGATTTATAAAATTCAATGTGCCAAGCTGAACCGCAGACGCACCAACAATCATAAATTCTACTACGTCTTTCCAATTCATTATTCCGCCGATACCGATTATTGGTATATCAACAGTTTTCTTTATTTCCAATACTTTTGCAAGCGCAACCGGTTTAATAGCCGGTCCCGAAAGTCCCCCGGTAACATTCTTTATTTTCGGTTTGCGGGTATTGATATCGAAAGCAGTGCCTACAAGAGTATTTATAGCAGAAACGGCATCCCCGCCTTCATCTTTTACAACTTTAGCAAAATCTGCAATATTAGATACATTAGGAGAAAGTTTGATTATAACAGGTTTCTTGGTAACCGATTTAACTTTATTAGTAATTTTCCCTACTGCTGAAATATCATTACCGAATTGCAGGCCGCCTTCTTTAACATTTGGGCAGGATACGTTTATCTCAAATGCGTTTATTGCTTCTTCTTCAGTAAGTATCCTTGCGCATTCAACATATTCTTCAATTGTACTAGCTGCAATATTACAAATAAGGGGAACATCAAACTTTTTTAAGAAAGGTATTTTTTCCTTTAAGAAAACCTCTACGCCAACATTTGCCAATCCGATTGCATTAAGCATACCGGAAGCTGTTTCTACAATTCTCTGAGGTGGATTTCCTTTCCTGGGTTTTAAACTTAATGATTTTGTAACAATTCCGCCAATTTTATTTAAATCAACGAACTCGGACATTTCATTGCCGTATCCTACGGTACCCGAAGCAAGCAGTACCGGGTTCCTGAATTTTAATGTGCCTACCTGTACGGATAAATCTATATTGCTCATAATATTATATCCTTAATATTAAATACAGGCCCGTCCTTGCATACAAGGAGGTATTTATCTTTATCTTTTGTTGATTCAACCGGGCACCCCTGGCAAATTCCAAATCCGCAGGCCATTGCACATTCAGTAGATATTTCGCATTCAAAGTTATTTTTTATACAAAAGCTGCTGAGCGACCTGAGCATTGCATTAGGTCCGCATCCGAATATTTTTATAACTTTTGAATTAAGCAGATTTATATTTTCATTTAAAAGTTCAACTACATTTCCCTTGAAACCTAAAGAACCGTCGTCGGTTGCAGTTAATATATTATTCATCCCGTGTGTTATAACTTCCCTGAATGTTTTTCCGCCTACAAAACTTAATACTTTTTTACTTTTGCCTATCTTCCGGGTCAGGTATGAAAATGGTGCAGAACCCAAACCGCCGGCAACTATAACTGCCGTCTCATAGCTTCCTTCATAATTAAAACCATTGCCGAGAGGGCCGAGAATATCCAGTGGATCTCCGTTACGTTTATTGGCAAGAGTTTTTGTACCTTCGCCCAGAACATTGAACATCAGATAAATAAAGTCGCCTTCAACATCGCAGACACTGAACGGGCGCCTTAATAACGGGTAAGTTGATTCGGATACTCTTAGATTAACGAACTGTCCCGGTTTAATATTATTTGCAATTTCAGGACTTAGAATTTTAATCAAAAATATTTGATTTTCAAGCTCAATGATCTCTTCAACTTTTGCATCAACAATAAGCAAAATTATTCCTTTTTGAAAATAAAATGCATAAAATGGAATTTTTCAGGTGTAATTGGAGGCAGGTTAAATTACTGCTCACTCTTTTTTAGTTGTTTAATTTAACAAAAACAATTTTTAGTTAAACAAAATTAAATAATCTTTTTATAATATGCGAACAAATAAATTTTATATTTTCTTCATAGCAAACAGCTATTCATTATTTAATGAAGCGAAGTAAAATCTCAGGCCAAGGTTCATGTTAAGTCCACCGTCATTTCCTAAGCCGGAAATGATGCCGTTCCTGGATAAATTGTATTGCACTTCTCCAAACACAGAAAAGGGGCTGTTTTCAAACTTACGTTCAAGAATAACTCCGCCGAAAAGTCCTAAAAATCCGCCCCCTTTAGTTGTTACCGAATAAGAACCTGCGGGGCCGTTTGTTTGTTCATTAACACTCACTAACACTATTCCGCCGTTTATACCAAGTGTATTATTATTTGATAAGATAAAATTATAAAGTAAGCCGGCATTAAACAACCACTCTCTGAAAGTTGCTGAACCTCCCCTGCCTTCCGGTATAACTACGGGATTTCCATTTTGGAGTTCCAACTCATTATTTTCCGGAACTCCGTTTTTAGTGAAATAAGAAATCTTACCATAGATCCCAACCGGGTAAATGTTTTTAGTGCTGTTGATAAATATTTATATTAAATTTGTAATAATTGCCCCAAAGAAATTATACTCTTTCCATAAGTTAAAAAGTGGAGGTAATTTATGTGCAGAAAGTCATTATTTCTTATTATCCTTTTTTGTTGCGATATATATGCACAGGAAGCATCTCCGGTTGTACACTTTAGTATTTTTGGAGGTGCTGCTTTTCCTCTTGGTGAATTCACGCGTACTACCGAATATGACGCAGGCTTTGCAAATACAGGGTACTGCGCTTTGGTTGAAGTCGATAAAAATATTAATAAATATTTATATTGGTTATCGTCTGTTTCTTTGGCCGTTAACGGTATGGATCAAAGCTCTATGCAAAATCTTTTGGGAAATTTACTACCAAATTTTAACTCAAATTTATATAGATATTACGGAGGAACAAATGTTTCCGCTGGCCAATATACAACAACATGGGCCATGATGGGTTTTGGTTATGAATTACCCCTTACAAATGCAGTAAGAATTTATAGTGTAGAACAAATAGGCATCCTGATGTCGATATACCCGGATATTTCTGAATCCTACTATATTAATCAGTCAGACAATATCCTGGTACCATATCCTGCAAAAGCTGGAACTGCAACCTTAATAGCCGGTAAAGGAACTGCACTTGCAACTGAGTTGGGAGCCGGCATTATAATAAATAATATAAATCTTAGCCTAAGGTATTATACAGGCGAACCTTATTACAAAATGACAACCAATATTTCGGAACAATTTTTTCCTAATGGATATACTTACGTAAATACTCTTAAGTTAGGAAGAACGGCAATGCCTGTAACATTATTACAATTTATGATCGGTTATAACCTTTAATAGCAGACTTCTTCTTCTGCCCGTGCCTCAATTTTATTTTAGTTCTTGAAGTTATATAATAGGTTGGGAAAATTATATCAGCAAACGAACATGAAAATAATTTCATATCTGTCCTCATAAATTTTGTGATAGTTAAACAAATCAAAATTCAGATAACCAGTTTCGTTGTATTAATTGTTGTGGGATATTAAGAGATTTTCTAAATCTCATATTCCAGACTACTAAATACCCTAACTTTTATATAAACACTATTTATATAAAATGGATCATTAAGAACCCTTAGACGTTTCTGCGTAAAAACACGTAGAGACGTCTATGGATTTATACTACGTATTTATACTACAAAGTTAACATATAATAATATTGTTTAATTTTTAAAGATTTGTAGATGTTTGAATATAACATTCATCATGGATTAGTTCCTAAGTAAGGCGAATAAAACTGAGTAGATTATGTTTGTTAGATAAAGTCCGGGGACGAAATTTGTTTCGGCGGGATCAGAGGTTGTATTATTTATCCTTAATGTTATAAATTTCCAAGTAGTAAAGGATTAATTAATCAAAAACAATAAAATTATTACTACTAAAGCACATACGAGACCACAAAGAAACACTAAGAAGAATTACATCTCAGGTAACTTCTAAAAGCATTTTAATTTATAAGTTTTCAGTAAACTTATTAATCTTAAGATAGTCAACTATCTTTTTTACTTCCTGCGCTTGATCCCTGCGGCAAACTAACAATGCATCGGGCGTATTAATTACAATCAGGTTTTCAACTCCTATAACCGCCGCAAACTTATCTGGGGAATATATATAGGTGTCGGCAGTCATCTCCGTAAATACATTTCCTATAAAAGCATTCCCGTCTTTGTTCTTAGGAGTAAGCTGATATACTTCTTCCCAGCTTCCTACATCACTCCAGGAAAATTCTCCCTTTATCAAATGTACTCTTTGTGATTTTTCCATAATACCATAATCAATGGAAATATTTTTCAGTAAACCGTATTCGGTTAGAAGTGTATTCTCAAATTTTTTGGTATTGAGATCATTTTTAATCTTTTCGAGCCCTTCATACAGGTCGGGCATAAATAGTTTTATCTCTTCAAGAATTGCATCAGCCCGCCATATAAACATCCCGCTGTTCCAGAAGAAATCACCGCTTTCAAGAAACCTGACCGCCGTAGCATAATTAGGTTTTTCGGCAAAATTAATTACTTTGAATATATTTTCTTTATGATCATTTTCATCAACCTGTATATAACCGTATCCTGTTTCCGGGCGCTCCGGCTTTATACCTATAGTTACTAATCCTTTTGACTCATAGGCAAAATTTGCGGCTTTTTTAATTGTATCATGGTACCGGTCTAATTCTTTAATTAGATGATCTGCAGGAAGTATTACCATTATTCCATCTTTTGCTTTTTGCTCTATCATAATAGATGCTAATCCTATACAGGCAGCAGTGTTCTTTCCAAATGGTTCTTCAATTACATTTTCGGCGGGAATTTGCGGCAATTGATTAATTATTTCTTTCCGCTGAACTTTATTAGTAATTATATAGATATCATTGTTTTCAACTAAACCGTGAAGCCTTGAAACGGTATCCTGTATCATTGTATTTTCACCGATAATCTTAAGCAACTGCTTGGGTGTCTTTTCCTTACTCCTGGGCCAAAACCTTGAACCAATTCCTCCTGCCATAATAACAGCGTAAACTTTCATTTAACTCAAGTCCTTAATTTTAATTGATTGTATCTTCTTACCGAAATCTTCTGCCCTGTTAAGATAAGTTGTAATGTCCACTTCTTTACTTCTGACAACAGCCACTATAACTATCAGGCAGGCGCGTAATGCCTCTATAACTTCCCTGCCCGGCATTAATTCGCGGATTCTTATTAAAAAAAGGGATTTTGCAAGTATCCTGTGCATATTTGCAATGATATCAAATCCTCTTCTGGCTGACATATCCCCGTTCGTCTTCATTAACTTTGCAAAGTTCAGAAGGTCTTCGGGGTTGTATTCATTTTTAGATAATTGTTTTAATAATGCATCGATAGGTTTTATGGGCTTTAATATTTCGGATTCATAATTTTGAATAAAAAAACTTTCCTCATCCCTGTCGTCTTCAAAAATTAATTTTTCTTTTATTACTTCGGCCTCCGGCTTGACGAAAATAGTTTCATCAGGCTGCCTTTTGGAAAGGTCTATACTAAGTCCGTCATAATTTTTTTGTGCATTTTGTTTATCGGGAATTTTTTCGGGTTTTAATTCCCTGTCTTCGGTTAATTTTTCAATAGCTTTTTTAAAGGTACCGGGATTTACAATATCAAGCATATGGCTGAGGTCTTTAATCAGAAATTGACTATGCTCTTTAAATTTATCTGATAATTTAAATAAATCTACCTGCCCCTGTGTAAGATAATTGTATATCTCATTCAGCCTGATTGCCAGTGTTGAAAGCTCGGTAATCTTTTTCATAGCTTTAATGTCGCTGTGCAAATCGCCTGAGCGTAAAATAACTTCTCTCAGCAGGGCTACAACTTCAATTTTTTCCGTACTAAGGCGTAGGTTATTTGATGCTGCTGAAAGACTCTGGATAATATATTGTTTTATAATGTCCATTTACTTTCTATAAACCCTTGGTACCCTTTTGCTGATATTACATGTAATTTCATAGGGAATCGTATCCAATAATTTGCTCCAGTCCCACGCCGTTATCCGCTTCCCGTTTTCTTCTCCAATCAGGATAACTTTATTATCGATAGTTATATCGTCAGACTTAACATCAAATATAACTCTATCCATCGAAACTCTGCCTATCAAATTATAAAATTTCCCGTTTATAATTGCTTTTGCTTTGTTGGATAAATTTCTATTGTATCCATCAGCATATCCTATAGGCACAGAAACTATTTTTGTTTTTGATCTTGCGATATAAGTCCTTCCGTAACCTACCGTATCTTCTTTTTGAATTGTTTTTATGCTTGTAATGCGTGAAATAAGAGACATAACCGGTTTTATTGAAATAGATTCAGATGTTTCAAGAGACGGATAATACCCGTATAAACAAATCCCGGGACGAACCATATCAAAATAACTTTCCGGCATATCCAGTATAGCGCCGCTGTTGGCAGCGTGAGCCAGTCCGTAGTTTATATTTCTTTCTTTCAGCTTCTTTATTAACGTTTTAAAGCGTTTCAGTTGGATTTCCGCGAAAGTTTTATCTTTATCATCAGAAGTAGCAAAATGAGTATAAATACCGTCTATTATAAAATTATCATTATCGTTGAGCCTCTCGATAAATTTTAATGCGTCTTCGGAATTAATACCAAGACGGTTCATACCGGTATCAATTTTAACATGTACTTTTATCTTTTTAATTGAAGTGCTTTTGGGCTTAATCCTGTTCCTTGCCTTCAATAATATATCCAGATGTGAATTTTCAAATACAGTTGGAATAATATTATAGCTGAATACTGCATCCGCTTCATTTTTCTCGAAAGGATCAAATACTAAAACCGGCTGCTTAACATTGTATTTGCGAAGTTCGATAGCTTCATCACAAATTGCGACGGCATAGTATTCCGGTTTTTTATCTCCCAAAGAATTATAAACGTCCAATACTTTTTTAACACCATGGCCATAAGCGTCTGCTTTTACCACGGCCATTATTTTTACATTCTTAACTTTCTTTCTGATATTAAGGAAATTACTCTTTAAGTTATTTAAGCTGATTTCTGCATAAGTGGGTCTCATAATTAAACATTTTATTAAATTGTCGGCAAAATATAATTTTTATAGAAGTTATAATCAATTATTCATTGAAGTTAAGCAATGGATATTTAAAGTAGCCCCGGCATTATTGCCGGGGATCGTTAAGCTACCAAACATGTTCGGCTTTAGCCGAAATGATATGGAAATTATGGTTTAAAGATAAGACTTATCCGCCTCCGGCGTATAAGTCAATAAAGTCTGGGATTCTTTATTAACACCGCGATTAATCGCGGTGTTAATTATAAGGAAATAACTTCCCTCATGTTGATCTCGTTCTCTGGATTGAGAATAGAATTTTAACTTTAGTTCTTATAAATGAAAATCATATTTTAAATATATTGTCCTTAAACGACTTATAAGATAAAATTACAAATTATCCTTTTGGCATATATATTGAAAATATAAACAGATCAAAAATAAGTTTATGAAAAAATAATCTATTTATTTGACATTACTAAGCACTTATTTTAATTTTATAAATAAATTTTAATATATAATGCTTATAGATTTTGGTAGAATTTTTGTTTTCATGATTGTGGCAATACTTTTTGTTATTGTTGCAATCTTAGCTGCAAAGTTAGTCCGTCCTGCAAGGCCTTCCAAAGAAAAATTAATGACGTATGAATGCGGTGAAGATGCTATTGGATCTCCATGGGTAAAGTTTAATCTAAGATTTTATGTTGTTGCTTTAATATTTTTAATTTTCGACGTAGAGATTGTATTATTAATTCCATGGGCATTAGTATATAAAGAATTTGGAATGCAGGGATTCTTAGTGGGTGCAATATTTTTATTTCTGTTGGGCCTGGGTATGGCATATGAATGGCGAAAAGGAGATCTTGAATGGATCAGGCCTAAAATTGTTCCTCCGGTGTTAAAAAAAGAACCATCCCCGGAAGAAGTTGAGGTACAAATTTGATTTCGCTTTTGATTATATCAGGATGTTAGGCGTGCTAAAAACTTACTATCATTTTTCTATTTAAATACAAAAAAAAATATGGGTTTACTGGATAAACAATTTGCTAAGGAAGGTATTGTAATATCATCATTGGAAGACCTGCTTAATTGGTCTCGCCTGTCATCTTTATGGCAGGTTGGTTTCGGTTTAGCATGCTGTGCAATTGAGATGATGGCTACTTCCGCTTCGCATTATGACTTTGACCGTTTTGGAGTTATCCCCCGGAATTCTCCCCGCCAGGCAGATATAATTATTATTTCCGGGACGGTAACGCTTAAAATGGCTACGCGTATAAAAAGAATATATGAACAAATGGCTGATCCTAAATATGTTATTTCAATGGGCAGTTGTTCAAATTGCGGCGGCCCTTATTGGGAACATGGTTATCATGTTTTAAAAGGCATTGACAGGGTTATTCCTGTAGATGTATACGTACCGGGCTGCCCGCCCAGGCCTGAAGCTTTACTGGAAGGCTTATTAAAGCTGCAGGAAAAAATCAGGAATGAATCTTTGGTAAAGAAAACAGCATGAAAAATATTCAGGAAATATTTAGTGATCTAAAAGAAAAATTCGGTGATGCTGTCCTGGAATTAATTGCTTCGCCGCCTTTCGAATCAATCATTACTATATCACCGTTACAGATTGCCGATGTTTGCTTGTTCTTACGCGATAATGAAGAATTGAAATTTGACAGCCTTGTTTGCCTCTCCGGCGTTGATGACGCAAACGGGAAAACAATTAAAAATGAAAATGGCGACAGCGTAATTGAAGGCGGAACATTAAGCGTTTATTACCATCTTGAATCAACCGGCTTCAGGCATAAAATAATACTTAAAGTTTCAGCGCCAAGAGAAGATCCCGTTGTTGCTTCGGTTGCTTTAATCTGGCGCCATGCCGACTGGCATGAACGCGAGGCTTATGATTTGGTGGGTTTCAAATTTCTAAATCATCCTGATTTAAGAAGAATATTAATGCCTTATGACTGGGAAGCCGGCCACCCTTTAAGAAAAGATTATAAAAATCCTGAATTTTATATGGGTATGAAAGTACCTTACTAATATTATAATGTGAAGTTGTCTAAATAATAATTCTTCTTAGTGTTTCTTTGTGGTCTTAGTGTCTTAGTGGTAAAATGTTCTTTTTTTGATTGAATAATATCTGACTAATTAAAAATTCAGAATATGAAGGCTTATTAATAACTTTTTAGACAACGTCGTAAAATAAATATATAGAAATCATGGCTCTAAAAACCGAACATATGACCCTTAACATGGGGCCTCAGCATCCGTCAACACACGGTGTATTAAGGCTTGAAGTAGAACTTGAGGGCGAAATAATTAGATCCGTAAAGCCGCATATAGGATATCTTCACAGATGTTTTGAAAAACATGCCGAAGCGATGACCTACCCGCAGATTATTCCTTATACCGATAGAATGGACTATCTGGCTTCAATGTATAATGAATTCGGCTATGCTATTGCAGTTGAAAAATTACTTGGAATTCAAGTCCCTGAACGCGTAGAATATATAAGAGTGATAATGGGCGAGTTCCAAAGGATCGCTTCTCATCTTGTTGCTATTGGTACTTACGGGCTGGACATCGGCGCTTTCACTCCTTTCCTCTTCTGCTTCAGGGACAGGGAAATGATTTTAAACCTCTTTGAAATGACATGCGGCGCAAGGCTTCTGTACAATTATATATGGGTTGGCGGACTTTCACATGATTTACATCCGGATTTTGTCAGAAATGCCAAAGAGTTTGTTACTTACTTCAGACCAAAGGTTAAAGAATTAAATGACCTTCTTACTTATAACAGGATATTTATTGACAGGACGACTAATATCGGCATACTTCCGTTAGAAACTGCGATTAACTTCGGAATAAGCGGCCCAAATCTTAGAGGAAGCGGTCTCAAGTGGGATATCAGGAAAAATGATCCCTATTCTGTTTATAATAAATTTGATTTTGATATACCTGTAGGTACTGGATTAATTGGCACAGTAGGCGACTGCTGGAGCAGGTATTTTATACGCGTCCGCGAAATTGAAGAAAGCCTTAAAATAATAGAGCAGGCATTAGAACAAATACCTGAAGGTGATGTAACATCCGCAATTCCTAAAAGAATTAAACCTCCTGTAGGTCATGTTTATTCACGTGTGGAAAATCCCAAAGGCGAACTAGGCTATTTTATTATCAGCAACGGCACTCCGAATCCTTTCAGGGTTAAGGTAAAAGGCCCTTCATTCGTACATCTCGGTGTAATGAACGAACTCTGCAAAGGGCATATGATTGCGGATGTTATTGCAATCCTGGGCAGCATCGATATAGTATTGGGAGAAGTTGACAGATGACATACGACTTTTTTTATAAACTTTTTAATAGTGATATAATTGCTGCTTTAATTCAAAGCCTGCTCCCGTTGTTTTTTTTCATTCTTCCCTATGCTCTTTTTGCAGTATGGTGGGAAAGAAAAGTTTCCGCTCACATGCAGGACCGGCTTGGCCCTATGAGGGTCGGATGGCATGGCGCCTTGCAGCCTATTGCAGATATCTTTAAGCTTTTTCAAAAGGAAGATATTATTGCTTCCGATACCGATAAATCATTATTTAACCTGGCGCCTGTCCTGGTATTTGTAGGCAGTTACGCGGCTTTTGCAGTAATTCCTTTTTCAAGCGCATTTATAGGTTCCAACCTTGACCTGGGAGTATTTTTCCTTGTCGGAGTTAGCGGATTTGCAGTTGCAGGAATTCTAATGGCAGGATGGGCATCAAATAACAAATACTCACTTCTTGGTGCTGTAAGGTCGGTCGCCCAGATTATAAGCTATGAAATACCAACGATTCTTATAATTATTACAATTGTAATGATAACAGGTACGTTGAATTTAAATACATTGACTCAGATTCAGACAGGATATTTCTGGAACTGGATGATTTTCGGCGGACCGGGTACGGGAATTACAAAATATGTGCTGATTCCTTTTATGGTCCTTGGTTTTGGAATTATATATATAAGCACTCTTGCAGAAGTTAACAGGACTCCATTTGATATTCCGGAAGCAGAATCAGAACTGGTAGCAGGCTACCATACTGAATATTCAGGAATGAAATTTGCGATGTTCTTCTTAGCTGAATATGCAAATATGCTTGCCGTTTCTGCTCTTGTAGCCGTTCTTTTTTTCGGAGGGTATCAATCTCCCTGCGGTTACCTGGGAAATATTTTAGGATTAAAATGGTTTATCCCGGTTGAACAATTATTCTGGTTTACAGCTAAAGGATTATTTTTTGTGTTCGTTCAGATGTGGTTAAGATGGACTTTGCCGAGGTTACGTGTGGATCAATTGATGAATACCTGCTGGAAATATTTAATTCCCCTGGCTTTCGTCAATTTAATCATTATTGGTTTAATAACTTTGATGTAAAAAATGATTCAATATTTTAAAAATATATATTCTGCAATAGCAACTATTTTTATAGGTATGAAAATTACCTTTAAGCATTTGTTCGTACCTGCGGTTACAATCCAGTACCCTAGTGTAAAACCGAAGCTTCCTGATAGAGAAAGAAACCGCCTTTATGTTAATTTTGATGACTGCATAGGATGCGATCAGTGCTCGCGCGCATGTCCTGTCGAATGTATTTCAATTGAAACCGTTAAAGCCTTACCGACAGAAGATTTAGGAAAAACTTCTCAAGGCAAAAAGAAGGCATTGTGGGTTACCGATTTTAAGATCGATTTTGCTAAATGCTGTTACTGCCAGTTGTGTGTATTCCCCTGTCCGACAGAATGTATCTATATGACTGATGTTTATGAATTCTCCGAGTACGAAAGGTCGAATTTAATATACAACTTCTCTGTATTAACACCCGTTGAAATTGAAGAGAAAAAAGCTAATTGGGCACGATACGAGGCTGAAAAGGCGGCGGAAAAAGCTGCTAAAGCAGCCGCACCTAACCCGGTAAATACGCCTAAGGAAAAATAAATTATGCCTGTTTATTCTATAATATTTTATCTGTTTGCCGCCATAACTGTACTATCCGCATTTTTTGTGGTTACTACAAGAAATATTATACATTCTGCTTACTATTTACTTTTTACATTATTCGGAATTGCGGGAATATATGTACTGCTCGGCGCTGATTTTATAGCAATTGTCCAGCTTGTTGTTTATATCGGCGGAATTCTTATTCTGCTGCTGTTCGGCGTTATGTTAACAAATAAGATTACACACGTCCAGATTAAAAGCGGGACGATCAAAATTATTCCTGCTGCACTTGGAGTTGCTTTATTTGCCGGAATTCTTGCGGCAGCGCTTTTGAATACTAAATGGAAAACCATTAATAATGAATTACCTCTTGCAACAACTCATTCTTTAGGTCTTTTATTATTGCAGCAGTACGGAGTGGTTTTTGAATTACTCGGTATATTATTATTAATTGCGCTAATCGGGGCCGCTTCCATGGCGCGTAAATAAAACTATTATGGAAATAACGTTAAATCATTTTTTGTTCGTAAGTATTGCCCTGTTCTGTCTCGGCATATTCGGCATCGTTACTAGAAAGAACGCCATTAATGTTCTGATGGGAATAGAACTTATCCTGAATTCGGCAAATATAAATTTTATTGCGTTTGCCAAATTCGGGAATTTCGGATACCAGGGACAGATTATGGCGCTATTTGTTATTATACTGGCTGCTGCAGAAGCCGCTATTGCCCTCGCGATTGTTTTGAATATTTATAAAAATTTCTCAACGGTTAACGTTGATGAAATTGATACTTTGAAGGATTAGCGCTTATGACTGAAAACGTTATGATACAATTAGCTGTTGCAATTCTTTTTCTTCCTTTACTGGGATTTGCAGTAACGCTGTTCTTCGGCAAAAAATTAAAGTTCCTTTATATATTTGAAACTGCTGTTTTAGTTATTGCTTTCGTACTTTCTGTTATTCTTGCCTACAGCCAGCTTAGTTTCTTCCCGGGTGCCAGAATCGTCGGGGAATTTCATTGGATTGATTTAGCCAACACTCCGCTTCTGGGGCGTATTACTGTTGATCTTGGAGTTCTTATAGACAACATTTCAGTACTGATGATTGTTGTCGTTTCCTTAATAAGCATGCTTGTTCACTTCTTCTCTATCGCTTATATGAAGGGTGATAAAAGATATAACCGTTACTTTGCTTACCTGGGTATTTTCGTTTTCTCAATGAATGGGATAGTGTTAACTCATAATTTGTTGATGATGTATATATTCTGGGACTTAGTAGGCATTTCATCTTATTTATTAATTGGTTTCTGGTATGAAAAAGATTCGGCATCAAATGCGGCAAAGAAAGCGTTCCTTGCAAACAGGATCGGCGATATAGGGATGTTCCTCGGAATCCTGCTGCTTTTTATTACTTACCATACTTTTACTTTTGATAAAATTTTTAACGGGATGTCTAACGGGGTTCTACCGTTTAACAGCGAATTCTGGCTGTCTGTAACAGGTATTCTTATTTTCTGCGGCGCTATTGGAAAGTCCGCACAATTCCCTCTTCATGTCTGGCTGCCTGATGCTATGGAAGGCCCGACGCCTGTCAGCGCCTTAATTCATGCTGCAACTATGGTTGCCGCAGGAGTTTATCTTGTAGTCAGGGTATATCCTATTTTATCCGGTAGTGCATTATTGTTCATTGCAATAATAGGGGCTATATCGGCTTTAATCCCTGCTACAATAGCATTAACTCAAAACGATATTAAAAAGGTTTTAGCTTATTCTACAATAAGCCAGCTCGGTTATATGGTTATGGGACTTGGAGTAGGCGCTTATTCTTTTGCTTTCTTCCATCTGATTACTCATGCATTTTTCAAAGCATTACTCTTCTTGGGGTCGGGATCCGTTATTTATGCAATGCATCATGAACAGGATATCCAAAACATGGGCGGATTAAGAAAGAAAATGCCAATAACATATTTTACTTTTCTTCTTGCAACATTGGCTATTTCAGGAATTCCTCTTACTTCCGGATTTCTGAGTAAAGACGGTATTTTAGCCGGTACATATGCGTACGGCTCGCTTACAGGGCAGTGGTTCTTCCCGGCCGTCGGATTTTTTGTAGCTTTGCTGACTGCATTTTATATGTTCCGACTGGTTATTTTAACATTTCACGGTGAACCGAGAAACAAAGAGAAATATGATCATGCTAAGGAATCTCCTTTTGTTATGGTTATGCCTTTGGTGGTATTGGCTGCTCTTTCCATATTTCTCTGGTACACACCGAATCCTCTTAACCCTGAACAAGGCCCATTGTTATCAAATTGGGTAAAAGCTCCGGTACTGGTTACTCCGCAAAGTTCCCGGTATCCTTTTATGAAAAATGACATCGTCAAACCGTCTTCTCAGAATGTTTCTTTATCAGCTCTTGATCAACATTCAGATGAAGAAATAGTTTATTCAAAAATGTATACCGAAGCTGCGAGCAATTCGCATATTCCTGCAATGCTTCTTTCGCTTTTTATGGCCGGGCTTGGAATTCTAACGGCTTTCTTGTTTTATCAATGGAAAAAATTAAATCCTGATAAACTTGCCGGTGCAATTAAACCTCTTTATAAGCTTTCATATAATAAATGGTATTTCGATGAAATTTATCAGGCTACTTTTATCGCATTTACACTCGGATTAAGTAAGGTTTTATACTGGATTGACACGTACATCATTGACGGCCTTGTTAACGGTTCGGCATCCCTGACAAGACTACTCTCCCGGATAAGCGGCTCTTTTGATCATTATGTAATTGACGGCCTTGTTAATTTTAGTGGTTATCTAAGCGGTTTTATCGGTTTGGCATTCAGAAGATTTCAAACGGGTAAAGTTCAAACATATATAGTGCTGGTTGTATTCTCATTGGTAATTATTTTATTCTTATTTAAGTCTTTTTAGTTTGAAAATTTAGGTAAATAGAAAATGCAATATTTCCCAATTTTATCGTTCATAACCTTCCTGCCGATTGTAGGAATGGTTATTATTTTATTCATTCCCAAAAAATTCGATGTGGTAATCAAAAGTCTTACTCTGGTTATCACCCTGGTGCAGGTTGCTGCTGCGGTTTTTTTGTTGCGCAGTTACAATTATACGCTTGGCGGGATAAACGATCCGGCTTCGTTTCAATTCATAGAAAAATTCAGGTGGATTGATATTAGCGGGTTCTCCTGGATCGGGAAGATTAAAGTGGATTATTTCCTTGGAATAGACGGTTTAAGTATTCCACTTGTATTATTAACCGCTTTAATATCTTTTGTTGCTTCTTTGTCTTCATGGACGATAAATAAATCCGTTAAAGGATACTTTGCATTATTTCTTTTACTTGATACTGGTATGATGGGAGTTTTTGTTGCATTGGATTTCTTCCTTTTCTACATTTTCTGGGAATTAATGCTGTTACCTATGTATTTCTTAATTGGTGTTTGGGGCGGGCCGAGAAGAGAATATGCAGCTATTAAATTCTTTTTATATACTTTGCTAGGCAGTGTATTTATACTCCTGGTTATGATCGGATTGTATTTCAGTTCTTCGGAAGTGCTTTCAGACGGCTCAAGGGTATTTACATTTAATATGCTTTCGCTAATGAATCATTCGAATTATAATTTAACAGGGATACTGTCTCCTCTTAATCCGGCTAACTTAAGATTTATAGCTTATATAGCATTGTTTATAGGGTTTGCAATTAAAATCCCCATGTTCCCTTTCCATACCTGGCTACCCGATGCTCACGTAGAGGCTCCGACTGCAATAAGTGTTATTCTTGCCGGTGTGCTTTTAAAAATGGGTACTTATGGAATTTTAAGAGTTTGTTTTCCAGTCTTCCCGGAAATTACACGCCAGCTCATTTGGTACATTGCATTATTCGGAATGATAAACATAATTTATGGTGCACTTTGCGCTATGGCTCAGAAAGATTTTAAAAAACTCATTGCTTATTCATCCATTTCGCATATGGGTTTTGTTATGCTGGGCATGGCTTCGTTAAACACCCTTGGAATATCCGGCGCCGTATTGCAAATGTTCAATCACGGTACAATTACTGCAATGCTCTTCTTAATAGTCGGAGTAATATATGACAGGGCCCATACAAGAGAGATTGATGCGTTCGGCGGACTTGCTACACAAATGCCCATTTATGCCGGATTTACAACTCTTGCATTTTTTGCGGCTATAGGTTTGCCCGGTTTAAGCGGATTTGTGTCGGAATCATTTATCTTCCTCGGCGCTTTTGGTTTCCCGGTGATAAGAGTGATAACTGTTATTTCAACTCTTGGAATTTTGCTTGGCGCCGGTTATATGCTCTGGACTCTGCAAAGAGTTTTTCTGGGCACTCTAAAAGAAAAATGGACTGGTTTGAGCGACCTTTCGTTCAGAGAGTACGCAATGCTTGTTCCATTGAGCATTATTATAATTTTTATCGGAGTTTATCCTTCTTCTATGCTGAACCTGATGAACTCTTCAGTAAATGCACTGGTCAGGTTTATGGGCGATGCTCAGGTGATTTACGGTTCATTAGCTCATTAATTATTTTGTAATATAAAACTTAATGTCTGATTAAAGTGAATACTAACAATCTAAATTATCTTGTAAATAGTCTTTATCTGATAAAGCCTGAACTGGTAATTGCCGCATTTCTTGTTTTGCTGGTTCTTGCCGATTTAATCTGGATAAATAATAAAAAGATTCTTCCTTATATCGCAATCATAGGGCTGCTTACTGCCGGTTATTTTTTAATTGACCAGTTCGGAACCGATAAGTTCGCTTTTTCTACCACAAGCAGCGCCGGAATGTTCATTGTGGATCCTTTCGGAAGTTTCTTTAAATTACTGATTGTTTTTGCGTCAATACTCATTATTCTCTTTTCTGTTCTTTCCACCGAAATAAAGGACAGCTTTGACAGGCATGGTGAATACTATACGCTTATTTTCGGAATGATTATCGGAATGATGTTTATGGTGTCCGCTTCCGATCTGATAGTTATTTACATATCGCTTGAACTTGTTTCCCTTTCCTCTTACGTGCTTGCCGGGTTTACAAAGAATTCCTTGCGAAACAGTGAAGCTTCTTTAAAATATATTATTTACGGCGCAGTTTCTTCGGGAATAATGCTTTTTGGGATTTCTATTATATATGGAATTACTGGCAGTACAAATCTTTATGAGATAAATTCCTTAATACAGGCTCCCCAGATGCAGAACTTAACATTCCTGCTTGCGGGTATTTTGATCTTTGTTGGTATAGGTTTTAAAATTTCTGCAGCTCCATTCCATTTTTGGACGCCTGATGTTTATGAAGGAGCGCCTATCCCGATCACTGCTTTTCTTTCAATTGCAAGTAAAGCTGCGGGCTTTGCTCTTTTAATAAGATTTATTAAGGTAACATTTGTCCAGTCAATAGATCCAAACGGATTTTGGCATTTGTTATCTATTATTGATTGGAAATCATTCATTATCATCATTTCGATTTTGACAATGACGCTTGGTAATTTTGCAGCCCTGTGGCAGACAAATATGAAAAGGCTGCTGGCTTATTCCAGTATTGCGCATGCCGGCTACCTGCTTCTGGGTCTGGCAGTTATGTCCAATGAAGGTATAACGGCAATTATTATTTATTTCATTGCCTATGCATTCATGAACCTCGGCGCATTTTTCGTGGTTATGCTTATTGCAAATAAAATAGGCAGTGAAGAATTGGATGATTATAAAGGGCTTGGTTCTGCAGCGCCTTTCCTTGGTGTAACGCTTGCTATATTTATGGTTTCACTAACGGGACTGCCTCCTACTGTTGGATTCATAGGAAAATTATATCTGTTTATAGCTCTTGTCGATGCTAAAATGTTAGTAGTTGCGGTTATTGCAATTCTTAATTCAGTTGTCTCACTTTATTATTATATGAAAGTTCTTAAATGCATGTTTCTTGATAAATCCGAAAAAGAAACGCCGGCATTTTCAGCTTCTTACGGAGCGCTTGTACTTGTATTTCTCATTGCCGCCCCTGTTATTATCTTTGGTCTTTACTTTACTCCCCTTGTTGATCTTGCTAAAAGTTCAATAACCCTTCTGGGATTATAATAGAGAGAAATATCTGTACCGTGAATCGGTATTTAGCAGCCCTCAGCACAGATAATATTCCTTACTTACGGGTTGAATTGATAGATATAGGTATATCCCTCAATACAAATAATACCGCCTGTGATAAGGCCTGCAATGGATCCTATAATAATTCCTGAATTTATAGTGTCATCTTCTATAGAGCTAACATATGAACCCGATTGAGGCATGGTATTATTTGGCGGATTAATCTTATTAATAATAATGCCAACAATTGCTCCGAATGGTATCCCAAATATTGTCCCAAATATTATAGGATAAGGTACACCCGACCAATTATCATTATAACTTATCTTTTTAACTTTATTCAGAGGTATAGATTCGAAGCTATTATTAGAATCCATAAATAAAATTGAACCGGGTATCATTGTTGTTTTTTTTACTGTTAATGTATCCCCATTATTTAAAAATAATTTGTTTGATTTGGAATCATTATTATATATAATTTCTTTAACCTCATTTTCATTTATTTTAACGGGCGTAATAATAAATAATGAATCATTTAATATTTTTCCTCCAAAGTAAGCAGTAACAGTACTATCATTATTCAGAGTTATTTTAAGTTCTTTGTCTTTTGCAGAATTATTAAAATCTGAATAAAAATTCTCCCGAAACGGGTAATCACTTATTCTATAAGTTGTCGAGCAGCCTATAATAAGAAGCGATAATAATAGTATTAATAAATCAAATATTTTCATATAAATAACTCTAAACCGGGGCCTGGGAAGGCCCCAGCTTTAGATGATTTCCTGTAACTATGGATTGAATTGATAAATATAGGTATATCCATCAATACAAATAATACCACCTGTTATAAACCCGACTATAGATCCTATAATAATTCCTGTATTTATATTTTGATTTTCCTGACCTGAATACAATGAACCTGAAAAAGGGCCATTAGTATTTGGAGGATTAATTTTAGTTACAATATATCCCATGAATGCACCTGCAGGTATTCCAAATACTGTTCCAAAAATTAATGGGTAAGGAACACCTGACCAATTATTTTTATAGCTTACTGTTTTTACTTTATTAAGTGGTATAGGTTCATAATTATTTTCAGAATATAAAAGAACAATTGATGAATCTGATATTTTTTTTACTGATAATGAATCCCCATTATTTAATATTACTGTATTTGATATGGAATTATCATTAGATATAATTTCTTTAATTTCATTTTCATCTATTTTAACGGGTGTAATAATAAATAATGAATCATTTAATATTTTACCTCCAAAGTAAGCGGTAACAGTACTATCATTATTTAAAGTTATTTTAAGTTCTTTGTCTTTTGCAGAATTATTAAAATCTGAATAAAAATTCTCTCGAAACGGGTAATCACTTATTCTATAAGTTGTCGAGCAGCCTATAACAAGAAGCGATAATAATAGTATTAATAAATCAAATATTTTCATATAAATAACTCTAAACCGGGGCCTGAATGCAGGCCCAGGCTTAGATAATTTCCTCTGGTTATGGATTGAATTCATAAGTATAACTCCATCCTATAATCCAACCAAAAACACTGCCAACAATAGGCCCAAACGTTGTTCCAATAATAATAGGGGCTAATAGATCTGTATCTTTTCCTGCTTGGTCACTCATCGATTTTGAATATATAATACCTGCACCTGTTCCGATTACCAAACCATCCAAAAAACCAAAAGGAATTCCGAGCCAATGATTTCTATAGCTAATACATTTTAATTTATCTAATGATGAAATTTTATTTATAGTACCAATTTTGTCATTGTAAGAAAAATAAATTGAATCAGCAATGAATTTTATTTGATTGGCTTGATATTTATTACCGTTTTTTAATAGAATTTCTGCTGACATAGGGTTGCTGTTGGTATAATTTATTTCTACCGTATCCGAGGAAGGAATCTTTTTATTCCGGATAATAATTTCCTGTCCAAAAGAATAAATTGTATCATTTTTAATTTGCGCTCCATTTTCAACATAAAATGAGCTGTCATTTACTAAAGTAACTTTCACGCTTTTATCTCTAACAAATTTATTAAAATCGTCATAGAATTTATCTCTTGAAGCAAAATCACTTACTCTATAAGTTGTCGAGCAGCCTATAACAAGAAGCGATAATAATAGTATTAATAAATCAAATATTTTCATATGAATAACTTTAAACCCGAGCCTGAAGGCAGGCCCTAGGTTTATATTATTTCCTATGATTATGGATTGAATTCATAAATATATTTGTAACCCGATATTCCTCCCCAAAGAATACCAGTAACGGCTCCAAGAAAAGTAACTGCAATACCAATATATCCGTTCTCTCTGCTTCTATTATCTGAATTATTTTTATTTTCTATACTACTTACTAGGTATCCGGCTGCCAAACCCGCTACTGCACCAAGGCTAAATCCCTGAAGAATTCCAAACCATCTTTCTTTGTAACTTACTTCTTTTATTTTATTACACGATAAACTTTTGTTGATAAGTTTTGAGACTGAAGCATTTATCGTATCAGAGAGCGGGGATACACTATCAGCTTGAAATTCCTTACCATTATTTAATTCAATAATTGCAGAAAGTTTTAAACTATTATTCCCAAAGTATTTTATATTTTTTATTTCCGAAAAAGATAACTTTATTCTTTCATTCGCTGTTTTATAAGAAAATCTTATACTGTCATTTGAAATATTAGCTCCACTCTCTGAGATATAAGAACTATCATTGATTAAAGTGATTCGGACAACCCTGTTACTTGCTGCATTGTTGACATCTTCATAGAACTTTTCTTTTGAAGAAAAATCATTAACTGTATAAATTGATGAACAACTTAATAATGGCAGCATTAAAAATGATAAAATAATTATAACTTTCATTTTTGTAATTCCTAAATTAATTTCCTACCCATTCTGTATTACCAGTATACCAAGTTTGATTTATAGCCCAGGGTCCGTCTGGATCACAATCATTGCTTGTATTAATTAATACATTAACTTTTTGTTTTTGGAATTGTAAAAGCCAGCCATCACTCCAAGCGTATCCAACGAATAGTTGAATTGCAGTTACATCTCCTGTACCTGCATAAAGCCATATTTGGTTGATATTTTGATCTGAACCATTTGCCAATTTAAAACAACAATCCCAATTACTTGATTGAGCAGATTGATTCATTACCCAATTTGAAAAGACGTAAGCTGGATTGTAATAACTAATATATTCATTCCAAAAATCACAAGGATCGCCACAGGGATCTGGCGGGGTACCATAATTATCACACATAATATAGTAATCGCTACCTTCATAATTTCCTAATTGCTGACCCCAGTTATACCAATCTGTACACAATGTTTTTTCAGGCCAATGATAATCTGTAAGCATAACTTTAGCCCCTATGTTCCAATTATTAATTAAAGTTTCTAGGCTTTTAGTATCTGTGGTGGAGAAACTGTTTTTAGTCGGCTCATCAATTTCATAATAGCTACATTTTGGGTATAAGTTTGGAGTACTTTGAAGTATTGCCAGGGCTGAAGTTGGATTTAAATAATCTACCATAATATGCTCATAATCAAATCCAGCATTAAAAACCGTGGCAATATTATCAAATCCCTGCGCTGCAGCAAAAGAAAATCCATAAATATTCTTAGCGTCTTGTAATGTTATTAAATTCAAGTCATTGGTTATTCCTAAGGATTTTCCCGGCATTGGTTTGTATTGAAATTCTGATTCCCAGAAAGTAACTGTATCCCATTCATACTTGCAATTTTGCAAATTTGGTTTAGCAGACTGTATTGTAGGCAATTTTAATTTTGGCAAGGTTTTCTCTGCTACTAAATAGTCATCAATTGCTGCAATTTTCTTCATTGATACATTTTTATTTATTGTAATTGTAACTTTACTATTTGGTAATGTTAAAACTGTATCAGTGACATGGTTAATTTTTACTGTCGGAACCACAGCAGACTTCGCCATAGCCTCACCTTGATTAAGATTCGGCGAAGTTATGCCGCTTTCCTGGCTTCAACTTATTAATAAAAACGCAAAAGAAATGATAAGAAAAGACAATGCAAAGGAACTATAAGAATTTTTCATGTTTCACCCTAGAATAGTTATTAAATAAATATTTATTAAATCGAACAACTAACCGAACATGTTCAAATGGCGGGAAATAAGAGATTTTCGAAATCCCATATCCCAGACTTCTATAAACCCTATTTATAATATAAATACTATTTATTTAAAAAGAATCAGTAAAAACACGTAGAAGCGTCTACGTGTTTTTACGTAGTAATATTTACTAAAAAGTAAAAATGTGCCAATATTGTTTCTTTTTTAAAGATTTGTTGATGTTTGAATATTATATTAATCACGCATTGGCTTATAAATAAGGAAACGCTGGTAGGATTATAAAAAAATAATTATTAAAATGAAGCTAAGGAGATATTAAAAATTTTATTAAGTAGCCTCGAATTTTAGAACTTGTGTGAAAATGAGAACTATTTTCATAAATTTGTTTTCCATCTTCCTAATAGCGGAGTATAAACAGTTTCTCCAGAGGCGGACAGGTAAAAAAGTTGAATATTTTTGGCTTTTCATTATTAACACCGCAATTAATCGCAATGTTGATGATATTAATAACCTTTTTTTTAACTGTTTTACCAGTCCTCTTCGGGAGGAAAACACGACACTGATTTGTAATTTTAACTCCCCGGCATAAACCTGCCTGCCGGTAGGCAGGTGCCGGGGCTACTTTAAATATTATTTGCGTAAATTCAGTTAATAAATTTAATCAATGTTAATTAGCAGGAGGTAGTATGCCCCGGACAACCGTTTCCACAACAATAAATGCACCCCTTGATCTGGTATTTAGAACTGTGGCTGACATAAATGAGTATTCAAAGGTTCAACCTCATATCGTAAAGGTTGAATTTCTATCGGACATTAAACTGGGTGTCGGCGCACGATTTCGTGAAACCCGCCTTATGAAAGGGAAAGAAGTTACTACCGAACTTGAGGTGATCGAATACGTAGAAGATGACAGATGCCGTATAGTTTCAGACACTCACGGGACTATTTGGGATTCGGTTATGACCGTAAAACAGATTGACGGGCTTACTCTTTTAACTTTAACGATGGATGCGAACACCAAAAGTATAATCAACAAAATAATAAATTTTATGATAAGCGGTATGATAAAAAAGGCAATAGAAAAAGATCTTGACGGCGTTAAAATTTACTGCGAGAAATCAACTATATATTAAGATAAAATATAATCCATAATTTATTAATGCCGTTTATATAATTTTTTTTGTATTTTAGAATAATTATAAAATAAATCAAATGAAACCTGTAATTCCGATATTTCCGCTTAAGCTTGTTGTGTTCCCGCTTTCAAAGTATCCGCTGCATATTTTTGAAAAAAGATATAAAATAATGATCAACTTGTGCCTTGAAGAAAACTCCGGATTTGGAATCACAGCATCCATCGGCGGGGAGTTTTCCAAGATCGGAACTTATGTTGTTATTACAAAAGTATTGAAAAAATATTTAACCGGCGAAATGGATATTATTATTGAAGGGAAAGAAAGATTTTTAATGTCGCATTTTGAAATGCACGCGGATGGCTATTACATGGCAAACGTAGAACAGTATAATGACTTAACTACTTCAGTGGATTACAACCTTCTGAATGAAGTTAAGATTAAATTTGAAAAAATTATTGACAGGGTTAATTATAAACTGGAAGAATCTTTCTGGCAGAATTTTTATAAATCGCGGACTAAATCATATAAAATGGCCGAAAAGTCCGGGCTGTCAGTAAAACAACAACAAACTCTTTTAACATTTCAGAATGAACATGAAAGAATAAATTTTCTTATTGAGCATTATGAAAAATTAGATGAAAATCTTAATGAGAACTCTGCGTTAAAAGATATTGTTTTAGGAGACGGGTATATAAATTAAATGATGCGTGGTAAGTATAAATTTGAGGTGTAAGGACAGGTCGCGACCTGTCCCTACCTAAAAATTTACGGCTGATAATTAAAATATTTATCGTATACTTTTATTCTGTTAATAGCTCTTGCCAATGAAGATTCAGCCCTGATAACATCAATCTTTTCAACTGCTTTGTTCGCAAGCCTTTCCTCTGCACGCTTTTGAGCGGCTTTTGCCCTGTCAAGATCTATTTCATTCACTATTTCAAGTGAATCCGCTAGTATTTTAACTTTATTATTAAGTACTTCAATAGTACCGCCGCTTGTAGAAAAGAAGATCGTTTTATTATCATCAACAATAATTTTTATAGCGCCTATTTCAAAAGTACTTATTATAGGTGCATGATTATGAAGCACCTGAAAACTGCCTGCCGTACCCGGTACGGTAACTGCCTTTATACCGGCAGAGTAAGCCAATTTAGACGGTGTAAATATATCCAAACTTAAATCTGCCATACTATTTCATCGCTTTAGCTTTTTCAACAGCTTCTTCTATAGTACCGACGAACAAAAATGCAGATTCAGGAAGATTATCATATTCGCCGTTTATAATTCCCTTGAATCCTCTGATAGTATCTTCAAGTTTAACATACTTACCTTTATAACCGGTAAATTGTTCGGCTACAGAGAACGGCTGACTGAAAAATCTTTGAATTCTTCTTGCTCTTTTAACTACAATTTTATCTTCATCGGAAAGTTCATCCATACCAAGAATATTGATGATATCCTGCAAATCTTTGTATTGCTGTAAAATTTCTTTGCAGTTTTTTGCAACATCATAATGCTCGTTGCCTATAATTCCCGGTTCAAGAATTCTTGAAGTTGAATCAAGCGGATCTACTGCGGGATAAATACCAAGTTCGGAAATCTGACGGCTAAGTACTGTAGTGGCATCAAGATGAGCAAATGCCGCTGCCGGAGCAGGATCTGTTAAATCGTCTGCAGGCACATATATAGCCTGAACAGAAGTAATGGATCCTTTATCGGTTGAAGTAATTCTTTCCTGCAAAGCTCCCATCTCGGTAGCTAAGTTCGGCTGGTAACCAACTGCTGAAGGCATACGTCCTAAGAGCGCACTCACTTCTGATCCGGCCTGTGTAAAACGGAAAATATTATCAATAAATAAAAGTACGTCTTTTCCTTCATCATCCCTGAAATATTCTGAGACAGTTAAAGCAGTAAGAGCAACTCTTAATCTTGCCCCCGGTGGCTCATTCATCTGACCGAAAACCAACGCAGTTTTAGGTAATACGCCTGATTCTTTCATTTCAAGCCAAAGGTCGTTTCCTTCACGGGTTCTTTCACCTACACCCGCAAATACGGAAAATCCGCCGTGTTCCTGTGCAATATTGTGAATCAATTCCTGGATAATAACGGTTTTTCCAACACCCGCACCGCCGAATAAACCGGTCTTGCCGCCCTTTGAATAAGGTTCAATTAAATCAATAACCTTTATACCTGTTTCAAAAATATCTGTTTTAGGTGAAAGGTTTTTAAAAAGAGGAGCAGGCCTGTGAATAGGATATTTCTTTTCGGATTTAATTTCACCCAGCCCGTCAATTCCTTTTCCAATTACATTAATTAACCTTCCAAGTGTTGCCGGTCCTACCGGAACCGAAATAGGTTCACCGGTATCAAAAGCATCTAATCCTCTTGTTAAGCCGTCGGTTGAATCCATAGCAACGGCACGAACTCTGTCTTCGCCTAAATGCTGCTGAACTTCAACAATTAAATCTTCCTGGACGCCTTCTGTGCTTAATCTTGGGATCCTAACTGCATTGTAAATTTTGGGGAGTTGTCCTTCTTGAAATTCTATATCGATAACAGGACCGATTATCTGTATAATTTTACCTTTATTTTCGCTCATTATTTTTCCATCAGAATTAAAATTTTATCCCGTAAACTTAGCAATAACTGTAGGATTTTACAAGTATTTGAACAATAATTATAATCGGAAATTTGAATGAGGTTCTACTAAGAACTGAACTTCATATATATTGTAAAAATAAATCTCAATATAGTATACTTAATATAATGTTGATTTTGTGCTAAGCCCCAGTGGGGCGAAATATTTATAACATAACAATCTCCCCAAAAACTTCTCCTAAATTCCAACGGAATGACCTATTAATGGTTAATTAAGATATAATATATCTTGAATCTATTCGTGCAAATTCGTCCTAATTCGTGGAAATTCGTATTATGCAAATTCGTATTACGTAATGTTAGAAGAAAATCCCGGCAAAGGAAACTCAAAATATCGCCCTTGCCTGCTGATCTGCATGGTAGGAACTCCTGACTAGCGGAGAGGATTCAACAATTTTAAAACCCATTTTCAAACCTTCTACCCTGTACATATTAAATTCATCGGGTGTTACAAACCTGTCAACCGGGAGATGTAATTTTGTAGGCTGTAAGTACTGGCCGATTGTAAGAATATTGCATCCATGCATAACAAGGTCATGCATTGTTTCAAGAACTTCCTCGGGACGTTCCCCAATTCCAACCATCAGTCCGCTTTTTGTTTTTAAATACCTGTCTTTGAACCATCTTATAAGGTTCAGGCTTCTATCATATTTTGCCTGCGGCCTTACTACATGGTATAAACGCGGGACAGTTTCAAGATTATGGTTTAATATATCGGGCGGATTTTTCATAATAATTTCAAAAGCTTCAACCACTCCCCTGAAGTCAGGTATCAGTATTTCCACAGTTGTTTCGGGCATTTCTTCATTTATCAGCCTTACACATTCACTGAATATTGATGCTCCGCCGTCTTTTAATTCATCCCGGTTAACCGATGTAATTACCACATGGGCAAGCTTTAATTCTTTAACGGATTCCATCACTCTATTAGGTTCATCCGGATCTAGTAATTCAGGTATGCCTGTTTTGATATTGCAGAAACCGCAGCTTCTTGTACAGGTATCCCCCATTATCATAAATGTGGCGGTTCGATGGTTCCAGCATTCGGCTATATTAGGACATCTTGCCTCTTCACATACAGTATGAAGGTGCTGATTTCTCATTAAGTTTTTTACATCACTGTAATTTTCGCCGGTGGGCAGTTTTACTTTTAACCATTCCGGCCTTTTACCCGGTGAAACTTTTACTTTTTCAACCTGTTCTTTATAATCTCTCTGATGCTGATTTATGACCATTTCTATTATACCCGAATAAATTTACTATCCAAATTTACATATTAAATTGAATTAACATTAAAACTTTCCAAAGTATCTTTAATTGATTTTAAAAATCTTCCGCCAAGCATGCCGTCAACCAGCCTGTGGTCATGAGTTAAAGTAAGCGCCATTGTCGGTTTTATAGCTATAGTATCTGTACCCTCTATCTCTATGACTACGGGCTTTTTAACTACAGCGCCAACGCCAAGTATTGCTACTTCAGGCTGATTTATTATTGGTGTTCCGAAAATAGTCCCGAATATACCGTAATTAGTAATTGTGAATGTACCGTTTGTTATATCATCCGGAACAAGTTTCTTGGTTCTTGCTCTTTCTGCAAGGTCGCTTATAGATCTTGCAAGTCCGAATATATTTTTCTCATCTGCATTTTTAATATTAGGAACTATCAATCCCGCCGGGTCAACTGCAACTGCAATTCCAAGATTTATATATTTTTTCTTTATAATGGTATAGCCGTCAAGAGTAGCATTTACCAATGGAAATTCCCTTAATGCTTTTATACATGCATGAGCAATGAAAGGCATATAGGTTAATTTCACACCCTCTTTCTTTTGTATATCATCCCGGTTATTCTTCAGGAAATTGTAAATTCTTGTTACATCCGCCTCCAGCATGGCTGATACATGTACCGATGTATCACGACTGTTTATCATATGCTGCATTATTTTCTGACGGATATTATCCATAGGGATACGTTCAACTTCGTTAGAAGAATATAATGCCTGAATATTAGCAGAAGATTTGGAAACCTGTGTTAATGTGTTTTCACCCGTTCCAGTAATATTCTCCAATACAGGTTCTGCTGTTTTTACTTCAACAGTTCCGGCTATTACATTTTTTTTGTTTTCTATATAATTCAACAAATCTTTTTTAGTAATTCTGCCTTCCAAACCTGTTCCCCGGATTTTGTTAATCTCATCATAACTAATATTTTCTTTGTGCAATATATTCATTACTAAGGGTGACAAAAAATTTGATCCTTTTTTCAAAGGTTCATTGCTAATCACCTCACCGGCTGGCGCCGGCTTATGGCTAGTTTGTTCAGTCAATTCACCTTCTACAGCATCGATAAAATCAATACTTTTTGATAACCTGGCAACCACAGTCCCGACTTCAACTGTTTCCTGCTCCCCAACCAGAATTTCAGTAATTACTCCATCCTCGTTCGCCGGAACATCCGTATCAACTTTATCCGTACTTATTTCAAATATTGTTTCGTCCTTCTTAACTCTGTCGCCTGCTTTCTTATACCATTTTATTATTGTTCCCTCTAATACGGTTTCGCCCATCTTAGGCATTGTAATTTCAATAATTTCACCCGCTCCGTTACTTTTATCAACCGGTTTAACCGATAATGGAATTTCTTCCTCTCTATTTTCATCACTATAATAAACAGGCTTGCTTAAAGCCGGTTCTTCTTTCTTCGAGTCAACCTGAACATGGGAAACCGAATCTGCAGTACTTTGACTTACTGCTTCTTTCACTTTACTTCCTGTATCAAGAACGGCCACGACTGTTCCCACCTCAACAGTATCGCCTTCATTATAATGTATTTCGGAAATTATTCCATCCGCAGCAGCAGGTATTTCGGTATCAACTTTATCCGTGCTTATTTCAAATATAATTTCATCGCGTTTTACAGCATCGCCTTTTTTCTTATGCCATTTTAAAATAGTTCCTTCGCTGATGCTTTCGCCCATCTTCGGCATAATTATATCCATTTATAAAACTCCCGGCATTCTTTATTTAATATTTAATTAATTCTTTAATACCCTTATAGATAAAATCCCTTGAAGGAAGAATTGTATTTTCAAGGATCGGGGCATAAGGTATATGTGAATCCATAGCTGCAATTCTTTTAACCGGGCCGTCTAAATATTGAAAGCAGTTATCGGCAGACCTTGCTGCAATCTCAGCTCCAAACCCGGCGGTAAATGTATCTTCATGAATTACAATTAACTTATTTGTCTTTTTTACGGAATTAAAAATAGTTTCTTCGTCAAGCGGAATAATTGTCCGTAAATCAATTACCTCAACAGAATATCCTTCATCCTCAAGTTTTTTTGCTGCAAAGATGGAATCCCATAATGTAAGCCCGTACGATACTACTGTAACGTCATTGCCTTCACGTACAACCTTTGCTTTACCGAACGGAACTAAGTAATCAGAGTCCGGTGCAGGAGAAACTGCAAAACTTTGCCTGTACAAGCCTTTATGCTCACAGAAAATAACCGGGTCATTCAATCTGCACGCTGTTTTTAATAACCCTTTCGCATCTGCCGCATTGGAAGGGAACGCAATGTAAATCCCGGGAACATGTGCAAATATTGATTCAATATTCTGGCTGTGATAAAGCCCGCCGTGAATATAACCGCCTACCGCCACACGTGTTACAACTGCGGCAGACCATTCACTATTGGAGCGGTATCTTATTGAGGCTATTTCCGATTTGTACTGCATAAATGCGGGCCAGATGTAATCTCCGAATTGTATTTCTACCACGGGTTTTAGCCCTGTTAATGCCATACCTGTTGCAACACCTGCAATACTTGATTCCGATAAAGGTGAATTAAATACTCTTTCTGTTCCGAATTTAGATGATAAACCTTTAGTAGCAGCAAAAACTCCTCCCTTATCATCAGCAATATCTTCACCGAAAATGTACATTTTATCGTTTCTTTCCATCTCTTCCTGCAGAGCATGGTTTATGGCATCAACCATAACAATAGGTTTTCCGAACGATTTTGATTTCTCATATTCCAGGCCTTCTCTGTATCCGCTTTCATCATAAACATATTTAGCCGCATTTTCGGAAACCGGGTCTTTAGCAATAAAAGCCTCTTCTGCCGCATCATTTATTTCTTCCGCCGTTTCTTTTACCAGGTATTCATATTCTGCTTCCGTCAACATTCCTTCATGAATTAAACTGCGGGATAATTTTTCTATCGGGCATTTTTTCAAATCATCCTGAAGTTCATCATGATCACGGTATTTTTTCTGATCATCCGATGAGGAGTGGGAGTGCAGTCTTACAACTTCAGCTTCAATCAATGCCGGCCCTTTTCCTTCTTTTATATAATTAACTGCATCCTGCACAGCCAGATAAGACTCGCTGAAATCAGTACCGTCAATTCTTGCCCTGTAAAGATTT
>Ga0181520_10000249_pt1 | contig 118304 bp, 100 predicted proteins | sample PEATcosm2014_Bin_29_FD_132451 | JGI IMG/M metagenome (GOLD analysis project Ga0181520, IMG submission 132451) | Peatland microbial communities from MTU Mesocosm Facility, Houghton, MI, USA - PEATcosm2014_Bin02_30_metaG | ecosystem: Environmental > Terrestrial > Soil > Wetlands > Peat | place... | reverse complement strand
TGGCGTTAGTGGTGGCCACCGACAGGTGGCCCAAACCGTCGGGGCCGCGTTAGCGACCCCGCCCAGCCGCTTTGAGCGGCTCACAGCCTAAAAAGCCCCCGGCTCTGCCGGGGGATATTTACGGGCCGAAAGAGGCAAGGTTTCGAAGATGTCAAGATTTCACTTTCGGCTTGCCACTTAATACTGCCTCCCTGCGTGGAACGATTTGCTGGCGGGGAACGGGGGACGGGGGACGCCCGCTGCTGGCTTATTACTTATTACTTGCTACTTATTACTTCTATCCTCGGCAACGCCGCAATCAAACGCCGCGTATATTCGTGTGTGGGCCGGCAGAATATCTCTCGGGTAGCCGCGCACTCCACGATTTCGCCCTCATGCAGGATGGCGATGCGGTCGCACACTGTGGCGACTGACGCCAGATCGTGCGATATAAACAGAATGGCCATGCCCAATTCCTGGTTTAGTTTGGTAAACAGCGCCAGGATTTCCGCTTGCGTGATGACGTCCAGCGCGCTGGTCGGCTCGTCGGCGATCAGGAGCCGTGGACGGTGCAAAATGGCCATAGCGATCAGGACGCGCTGCGCTTGACCTACGCTTAATTGTGCCGGAAATCGTTTCAGAAACTCGTCTTCGTCCGGCAAGGTCACGGCGGTAAGGGCCGCGCCAATGGCTGACCGGGCGCCGCCTCCCTTGGCGTGGGTTTTCCATGCTTCTGTCAGCTGGGTGCCGATGCGCAACACCGGGTTTAACGAGGAGAGTGGGCTTTGCAGGACGAGCCCAATTTCCCGGCCACGCAAGCTGCGCATTTCGCCCGGGCTGAGCCGCATCAGGTCGCGGCCATTGAATTCGATCTTTCCCTCCGCCTTGCCGCCCTTCAAGTGCAACAGCCGCAAGATCGCCAGGGCGAGGGTGCTCTTGCCGGAGCCGCTTTGTCCCACCAGGCCCATGACTTCGCCGGCCGCCAAGTCCAGCGCAACGTTTTGCAAGACGCGCTTGTTGCCCGCGTAGTCCACAGCCAGAGCCAGTGAGAGCAAAGGAGACGAGGACGCCATCAATGACCTCCCGTGCCGCTCTTGAGCCGGAGCACATCGACGTTCCAGTAGGTTTGCGGACGCAGCACCACCGGTTGCGCTCCCACTACCGACTCGGAGATGGCCGACAAAGCATTCTTATGAACCAGATAAATGAACGGCTCCTGTTCCCAGGCAATCTGCTGCACGCGATCGAAAGCCGCCTTCCGTTTGTTGGCATCGAGCGTCGAGGCCTGGGTTCGCATCAGTTTATCGATTTCCGCCTCCCAGGCAGTTGCCGGCGTAGCTTGCTTGGGGTTCCACTGATGATTTTCTCCCGAACTGAGCCACACGTTCATCTGCGCGTTCGGATCCAAATCGACATTCACCAGGCCCAGCAGCGCGGCCTCGTAGTTGAAGCTTTGAGTAATCCGCTCGATCAGCGAAGGGAAGTCCAGCGTCACTAAATTGATCTTAACGCCGATCTTGCCCAGATCCTGCTGGATCATGGCCGCCATCTGCACGCGGGATTTCTTCTCCGCATTGGTGAGCAGGGAAAACTCCACCGCATGGCCCTCGCGATCCACGAGTTTGCCTCCCTGCTGGCGGAATCCCTCCTGCTGCAAGCGGCGCAGCGCGGATTGGGTGTCATAGGGGTGCGCATGCAGGCTGGCGTTGAACCAGAAATGATTGGCCGGGGAAACCGGACCTATGGCCGGTTGCGCGTGCTGGTTGTAGACCACGCGGCACATGTCGGCGCGATTGATAGCCTCCGAGATGGCGCGGCGAAACGCCGTCGAGCGGAACCAGGCCAGTTTGTAGGCTGGCAACGAAGCGGTGGGCACCTGATTGAACCACATCTGCTCGGTATCGAAGCCCGGGCCCGCATCGTGCAGCGCGCCTGGCGCTATGGATGCCAGCCGGTCGTAGTATTCACTATCGAGAACGTTGATCAGGTGAATCTCGCCGCGGCGCAGGCGCAAAGCCTCGGCGTCGCGGTTGGGCTGTATGTCCAAACGTATCGATTCGAGATAGGGCAATGCGTGGCCCGCGGTATCCTTCTTCCAATAATTCGGGTTGCGCCGCAACAGCACGTATGCCCCGGGCTTGTGATCGGCTACGTAGAACGGGCCCAATACGGCCATCTCTTTTCGGGGAGAGTGCGCGGACATGATCGCCACTTCATCAAATAGCTTGTCGAGTCCCACAATCGGCGCCGGGAAGGTAACGCTGATGCGATTCGGCGCCAGTACTTTTGTCTGTACGGCCCCGCTGCCGGTGCGGAACTGGTCGGCGATGGGAGAGTGCAAGGCAGGATCCATTAACTGACGCACGGTGTAGGCCACATCCTCCGCCGTGAAGGGCGTGCCATCGGAGAAGTACACATTGGGGCGCAGGACGAAGGTGATCGTTCGGCCGGCATCGCTGATCTTCCAGGAGCTTGCCAGCGCTGGTTCCAGGGCCTGCGATTGACGATTCACCCGCATCAGCACGCCGCCGGTCAGATAAACGATCGTGTCCGACGAGTCCTCTTCCGCCTGCAAGGGATTGAAGGTCTTCGGTTCATGATGTAACGAGAACCGCAACTCTCCCCCTTGCGCGAAGCTCGCATTCGCCAAGCATAAGGTGAGGAGCAGACAGTATAGGGCCCGCATGAAAAAAGAGGTTTCATGAGACAAGGTTTCAAAGGTTTCGGAGGTTTCATGAAACAAGGTTTCGGAGGTTTCAGAGGTTTCAAAGGTTTCGAAAACCCAGAGGTTCCCGAAGCTTCCGAAAGCTGCTCGCCTTGCGAAACCTCCGAAACATCCGAAACTTCTGAAACCTTGCTTTTTGAAACCTTGTCTTTTCACGCCACTTCCTCTTGGGAAATCAGCAATTGCAAGCTGCCTACAACGAGCACCAATAACAGCAAAGGAGCCAGTTTCCAGGCCTCCGCCATCGGCGACCACATGCTTTCCAATTCCCGCAGCAAGCCGCCCCAGGAGGGCATCGGTTCGGCAACGCCCAAGCCCAGTACTCCCAGATTCGCTTCACTCAGAATAAACACGGGAACGGAAATCCAGAATTGCGCATACAGCACGGGCTTCAAATTGGGCAGAACGTGGACGGCAAACAAGCGAAAGCCATGCATGCCGGAAACCCGAGCCTGCAAGACAAACTCGGCCTGCCGCAAGCTGCGAGCACCCGCGCACAATACCCGCGCGCTGGCGGCCCAACCCAGACAGCCGAGCAGGATAAAGGTGACGGCGATGGACGTCATGGGCGCTACATCGAGCGGCAACAGCGCGCGCACCGTAATCAACAGAAACAGCCAGGGCAGCGACAAAATCAGGTCGGTAACGGCCATGGCCACGCGTTCCCAGAATCCGCCCAGGTATCCAGCCGCGCCCCCGATCAGGGCGGCCAATAAGGTCGAGAGCAAGGCTGCGGCGGGGGCCATGAATAACGACACCCGGGTGCCGTACAAAGTGCGGGAGAAAAGATCGCGGCCCAGTGCATCGGTACCCAGCCAGTGGGCGCGCGAAGGCGCGGCATTCGGGATTTCGCGGAACTGTGTTGCGTAGTGGGCCGGGGCCAGGAATCCGGCGCCCAGGCACATCAGTACCGTGACGGCGATCAAGACCCATGCGATTCTGCGCGCGATTTTCATTCTTGCCCTTGTCCCGGAGCCAGCGCTTGAGCCACTACATCGGAAGTCAGGTTGGCCAGCAAGGTAACCAGGGTTACCAGTATGGTGAGGGTAAGCAGCAGAGGCAAATCGCGGCCCAGCGCCGCTTGCCAGGCCAGCTGTCCAATGCCGGGAATGCCGCAGATGGCCTCGACTGGAATCGCGGCGCCGAAAGCCAGACTGACGGAAACTCCGGCCAGCGCCAAAAGCTGGGGGCCGGCCAGCGGCAGCACGTGAGCGCAGAAAATCCGCGGCCCACTTAGCCCTTTGGCGTAGGCGGTGATCAAGTGGGGCCGAGTGTAGCTCTGGCCCAACAGATTGCGGCAGTAGCGATAAAGCCGGGGGAAGACGATCAAGGCCACTACCAGGGCCGCCGGTCCGTTGGCAAATAGGGAAAGTAGCGCCAGTACCGCCGAGGGAATGCACAGCACCACGCCCGCCAGAACTGTAGCGAACACGTCATAGGCGCCACGCCGCAGCATGGCGGCGCTTACCGCCAGAGTCAAAGCCAACACCCAGCCGAGTAACAGGCCGATTCCGGCGCAATGCAGAGTGGCCGGCCAGCGCTCGGCCAGCAGCTCCCGCACCGGACGGTTGAGCGTGCGCGAGGTTCCCAGATCGCCGTGGGCGGCACGGAAGAGAAATCCGGCATAGAAGGGGAGGACGTTGCGTTCCGCGGCGCGCGCGTCGCGCAGCACCTGCATACTTTCCGGGCTCAGCCGCGAATCCAACTGCCGTTCGTCGGCGGAAAATCCCGGCGCGAACCGCACCATGGTTGCCGTCAGCAACCCACCCAGAAGAGCGGTGGCCGCGATCATAAGCGCATGGTGAACAACATTCCGAACCATTACAACTTCCAATCGTTGACCGCGGAGGACACAAAAGCATTTCAAATTTGTAATTGTGCCATCAGTTTCAGCATGTCCGAGGTTTTCAATTTCAAATTACAAATTACCAAATTACAAATCTGGAGTCAGTTGATCATCATAGGATTCGTCACGACAGGCGGAATTGCCATCACCGGCATCCCTTCATGCTGCTTGCGTTTGACGTTGTACATGCGGCGATCGGCTTCGGCCAGCAGTTGTTCGGCATCCAGTCCGTCTTCGCCGCAGAAGACGGTGCCCACGCTAAGGGAGAGGCAACGTTCTCCGCAGACCTCACGCCCGGCCTCGGTTACCAGATCGTTGAGTAATCTTGCCTTTTCCTCCGCGGCTTCGCGATCCAGGCCCGGGGCGATTACTACAAATTCATCTCCCCCCATACGCGCCACGTAGTCGTAGTCCCGGCATACCCAGCGCAGGCTATGGGCAAACGTGCTCAAAACCCGATTGCCTTCCAGGTGGCCAAAGCGGTCGTTGATCTGCTTGAATCCGTCGATATCGCATACCATGACCGCCAACTTCTCGCCGGTGCGCTTGCAGCGGGAAATCTCGCGGTCCAAGTGCATGAAAAGCGAACGGGCATTGGGCAGGCCGGTCAGATAATCGGTAATCGAGGAGCTTTCCGCCTGTTCGTATTTCAGCGCGTTCTCAATGGAGAGCCCGACTTTCGAACTGATGGCCAACAACACCCGGAGGTGATCTTTATTGAAAGCGTCAGCTTCCGCGCGGTACAGCGACAGGACGCCGATTACCCCCGACAGACCGTCGAGTGGAACCGCCAAAGCCGAACGGAGCGTGCTGAACTTACCCGGGTCGGCCAGATAGCCGGGTTCCACCGAGGGATTGCCGTTGATGATGGGCTTGCGGTTCTCCGCCACCCATCCCGACAGCCCTTCGCCCCAGGGGATCTCGAGCTTGGAGAAGAGACGGAAATTGGCGCCGCTGACGTGGACGGGTACCAGGTGATCGTTCTTGCGCATGTAGATGGCGATCGAATCGAAAGGTACCAGCTTCTGCAGGCGCAAGGCCAGCACCGACAAAGTTGCATCCAGGCTGAGGGAGTTTCCGAGTTCATGGCTCAGTTCGAATAAGTTCTGCGCCTCCTGCCGGGCCGCCGCGATCGAGTTGAGGAAATTATCCTCGGGCTGGGCATTGGCGGGCGTTTCCTGGAAGCCGCGTGCCGGCTCCGCCGGCATCGATACGTGCAAATCCGTCAGCAGCGACGTGCCCTCGGAGGTCTGGGAACGCGCTATTTTCTCCAGGTCTTTATACCGGCGCTTGAGGACGGCGACTACCTTCGGATCGAAGTCGGTTCCGGCCGCCAACACCACCTGCTGCATGGCTTGATCCAGCGGCAACGCGCCACGGTACTGCCGGTCGGAGGCGAGGGCGTCGAGGCAGTCCACGGCCGTCAGGATGCGGGCGCCGATGGGAATCTGTTCTCCACGTAGCCCGTTCGGGTATCCCGAGCCGTCCCATTTTTCGTGATGAGCCCGAACAATTGGCGACACGGGATACGGGAATTTCGCGGTCTCCAGGATTTCGGCGCCAATGGTTGGATGGATTTTGATCTTCTCGAATTCTTCGGCCGTATACCGTCCCGGTTTGGAAACGATGTGTTCGGGTACCGCCAGCTTGCCGATATCGTGCAGCAGCGCCGCGGCCCGAACCGCTTCCAGTTCCTCGGCGGAGATGTTCAGTTCTTTGGCAATTTCTACCGCGTATACCTGTACCCGGCGCAGGTGATCATGGGTCGTATGGTCTTTGGCCTCGATGGCGAGCGCCAGGGCTTCGATGGTGCGCAGGTGCAGGGCCGCAATCTCCTCCACATGGTGCTTTTCGTGCTCCAATTTATCTAAATACGAAGCATAAGAACGGTACACGATGTAAAGCGGAGGCAAGAGCAGCAGCGCCGGTTCCCAGCCAATCACGTGGTTCAGCATGCTGATCCCACCTGCGATGCCGGCGCCGGCCAGATAATACGGGAATGACCAGAAGTAGCATTCGCCCCAGAGCTTCCGCACCTTCTTGCCTTCGGTCAGCGAGATGACGATGGCGATGGGGACGGTATTCACTACGAAGTAGATGGACGCCGCGGCCACCAACAAAAGGGCCCGGCTCACATGCGAGTGACCTGGGCCACCATGGTAAACGGCGTAGGCGGCCAACGTGGGAAACATCAACGCGCTTACGTTGAAGGCAACTTGGATGGGCTTGGGACGCGCCAGCGCCTTCCAGTAACACTGCACAATCGCCGCCGCCAACGCAATGATGGCCGCTTCCGGAAAACTAAGCTCAATGATGCACAGTAGCAGGAAGGTGTCGTTGACCGCCAAGGTCCCCAGCATTCCAGGCAGGCGTACTTTCATGCCCGACGCAAGAATGGCGATCCCAAGATAAAAACCAAACTTGATCAGGTCGCGGGGGTGGAATTCCCATCCGGCGTAGCCCAGGACCGCGGCTCCCGCGAGGATAAAAACCGTGATAAACACCCGTGCCCGAAGTGACATTTCTAACGCTCCGGCCAGAGTATGTGCATGCCTCTGGCCAATCCGGTGGATAACCTCAAAGGGCTAAATCGCTTATCATTGCGCGTTTCTTCCGATCGCCGTTTGTGCCGGTTTGCGACAATATGGCTCATTCTCGTCGCCCGCATGCGACATATATGACACTCGGCTTGCGGCCCGCCAGGCTAAACCGTCTGGGTCATTGGTCTTTGGTCGCTGGTCCTTGGCCAGCACCAGCACCAAGCTTTCACTTGCCACGTATGATCCAGACCGGGTCTGGCCGACGACCAACGACCAAAGACCAACGACCCTAAACCGTCATAGCTCTACAGTATCGGGGAACGGAAAGGCGAAGACAATTTCTACTACGAAGTCCTTATTACCAAAGTAAGTCGCTAAGGCTTGTAGCGTCCGCATTCCTGGCTTATCATCCGGGTACACCCCGGTGTGTGCGGGGCCGGCACGAGCTATGACATCTACTGCCTCAGTAACGACGCTGTTGGGAGTCGAGGCCCTGATCTGCGGGGATGCGATGCGGCGGATTCTGGAGCTGGTGCAGCGCGTCGCCCAAACCTCGGCCTCGGTGTTGATCACCGGCGAGAGTGGAACGGGCAAAGAGTTAGTCGCGCGGGCCGTTCACCACCATTCTTTGCGTTGTGGCAAGCCTTGGGTGGACGTGAATTGTGGCGCCCTGCCCGAACATCTGGTGGAAAGCGAGTTGTTTGGCTACGAGAAAGGGGCGTTCAGCGGCGCCAATGCCGTCAAACCCGGACTCTTCGAGATCGCCGACAAGGGAACGCTCTTCCTCGATGAAGTCGGGGAACTCCCGCCGCAACTGCAGATCAAGCTCCTGCGTGTGCTGGACGGAGCTTCCTATTACCGCCTCGGCGGGGTGCGAAAAATCTCCGTCGATGTTCGCATCGTGGCGGCCACCAATCAAAACATGGAGCAAGCCGTCGAGGCGGGGGCCTTTCGCCGCGATCTTTATCATCGCCTGCGCCAACTCCACGTTCCCGTTCCTCCTTTACGGGAGCGCCCGGAAGAGGTCGTTCCCCTGGCGGAGTTTTTTCTGGCGAAGATCAACCCGACCTTCCATTTTTCGCGGGATTGCCACAGCCTGATGCGGCAATATCCATGGCCGGGCAATATTCGAGAACTGCGCAACATGGTGTATCAAAGCTCTCTGTTGGCGGAGTCGAAGGAAATCGGACCCGCGGACTTACGCTTTCCGGAGCCGCTGGGCGAGGCTGCCTGCGGCATTTGTGCAACCGCCACGGTGGCCCGCGAATCCGATACGGGGAGCCTGGAAAGCATGGAGCAGGCAACCATCCTGCGCGTCTTGCGTGAGACGGGCGGCCATCAGGAACGCGCCGCAGCCGCCTTGGGTATTTCCCGTCGCACGCTGTCGCGAAAATTGAAGACTTATAGAGAGGAAGCCGGTCCGGCCTCATAGCCGCCGTTCCATCATGTCATCCATAGCTGACCGAAGATCCGAGCAACGCAGGATGTCCGAGGCGGATGGAGTACTCACTCTCCCTGCGCCCCTGTCGTTAACCGTCCGCTGCCGATTGCTGGACACCAGCGATCACGGCTTCCGCGCCTCTCATGACTGTCCCGAACTGTTAGCCGGCACCCAAGTACAACTCGAATCCCCTCTGACCGGCACCGTGACCGCGCGCGTTATCTGGACCGCCATCATGGGCGATCACATTGAAAGTGGCTTCTATATCCTGAGCTAGAACCGAGAATACAGAATTCAGGAGTTAGGAGTTAGGAGTTAGAAGTCCGGCCCCGATTCTAACTCCTAACTCCTCGATTCTGTGTTCTGCTCTGTCTGCGCCATTTCGTCCGGCGTATTGCGACAACTTGTCCGGCCGAGCGTTGTTCCCATCTTCGAATCCCTATAGGAATCAGCTGTTTCGCCGGGCCGCGACTTTGGTGGGGAGCGTGCAATTCACCCCTGTGTAGTTAACTTAGCCTAGGAATCGAGCCATGAGACAAATAACGAAATTCGCGGTACTGTTCGCCATGATGCTAGCGAGTTTTCTTAAATCCGCCTTGATGCGCAATGGATCGGCCGGCTGGGAAGGCTAACCTACGATTCGAAGTCCGCTTGCGGCCGGGCGTGGCCGGTTTGTCCCATAGGCCCCTCGGCCCCATGATGCTCCCCGTAGGAATGCTTGCACATATACATGCGCCGATCCGCTTCGGCTAAGATTTGTTCGACATTCGCTCCGTCTTCCGGGAAGAAGGCCGTTCCAATGCTTGCCGACAGCCGGCTATCGGACGAAATCTGAAGACCCGCCAACTTTGCCATCTCATTAATCCGTTCGGCTTTGGCCGCAACTACTTCGGCGCTTAAACCGGGAACCACAACTACAAATTCGTCACCGCCCATGCGAGCCACATAGTCGTATTCGCGACAGTTCTCCTGTAGCGCCGCGGCAAACAGACGGAGCGCCTTATTGCCTTCGAGGTGGCCATGAAGATCGTTGATCTCTTTAAATTTGTCGAGATCGCAGACCATGACGGCCAGCCCGATTCCGGTCCGCGTGCAACGCGCGATTTCCCGGTCCAGATGTAGAAATAGCGAACGGGCATTGGGTAGTCCGGTGAGGTAATCGGTAGTCGCGGTGCACTGGACCTGTTGGAATTTCATCGCATTCTCAATCGAAAGCGCGACTTTGGAGCTGATGGCGAGCAGGATGCGGAGATGGTCCGGTTCGAAGGCGTTCGCTTCGGTGCGATACAAAGTCATAGCGCCAATGGTCCCGTTCAAGCCCTCCAGCGGAACCGCCAGGGCCGAGCGCAGACTGCTGGATTTGATGGGATTGGATAGATGAGCGGATTCCAGGGATGGATTTGCGTTCAACAGCGGTTTCGCGTTCTGCGCGACCCATCCGGACAGACCCTGGCCCAGCGGAATCTCCAGGGAGGAGAATAAGCGGAAATCGTCGCCACTCACATGCCTTGGTTTGAGCACGTCTTGCTCGCAAACCCAGACGGCAATCGTGTCATACGGCACCAACTTGCGCAATCGTGCCGAAACTACCGATAGCGTGTCTTCCAAACTGAGCGTGGCGCCCAGATCATGCGTCAGCTCGAATAGCATCTGTCCTTCCTGCCGCGCCGCCGCGATCGAGGACAGGAAGTCCGGTTCCGCTGCCGGTGGGATCTCGGCCTTAGGTTCGTATCCAGCGGACGGAGCGGTGGCGGTCTCAGCAGTTACCGTAGGACCCAGGGTGAAATGTTGACTGGGCTGCTGCGTCCGAGCCATGTGTTCGAGTTCGACGTAGCGGCGTCGCAAAATTTCGATAATCCTGGGGTCGTAGTCTTTCCCGGCGAGGTCGGCCACATACTTCATCGCTTCGTCCAGAGGCAATGCCCGCCGGTATTGCCGGTCGGAAGCGAGCGCATCCAAACAATCGACTACCGCCAGAATTCGGGCGCCTATCGGAATGTTTTCTCCGGCCAGGCCATCGGGATATCCCGAGCCGTTCCATTTCTCGTGATGCCCGCGCACGATCGGTACTACCGGATAGGGAAACTTCACGCGGGCCAAAATTTCCGCCCCCACGATGGGGTGGATCTTCATTTTGTCGAATTCTTCCGGCGTAAGCCGGCCGGGTTTGCTGATGATGTGCTCCGGCACCGCCAGTTTGCCGATGTCATGCAGCAACGCAGCGGCCTTCAGGGCTTCCGTCTCCGCTTCCGGCAGACCGAGTTCCTTGGCGATTTCCGTGGCGTACACTCGTACCCGCTGCAGATGGTCGTGCGTGGTGTGATCCTTGGCTTCAATCGCCAGCGCCAGCGCCTCAATGGTGCGCAGATGCAGCGAGGCCAAGTCCTCCACGTGGTCCTTTTCGTTCTCCAGCCGGCCTAAGTAGAGGCGGTACGAGCGGTAAACCCAGTACACCACCGGCATCACCAGCAGGGAGGTCTGCCAGCCAATGTACCGGTTGACGTAGTGCACGACCACGACCAGTCCAGCTCCGGCCAGATAATAGGGGAACGACCAGTAGTAGCCATCCACCCAGGTCCTGCCAAAAGGCCGGTCTTCGGTAAGAGAAATAATGCCGGCGATGGGCAGCGTATTCGCCAGAAAAAATACGCAGGCCGCGGTCATCGTCATCAGCGGCGCGCTGTGGCCTAATAGACGTCCCGAAAGTTGATACGTCCACCACGATAACCAGGTGGCCGGGGCCATCATGCAAACCACATTGAACAACAATCGTATCGGCTTGGCCGGCCGGTTCATCTTCCAGAAACACTGAACCAGCGTCGGCACACACGCCATGATCATCGTTTCCGGCAAGGACAGTTCCAGGATGGCCAGCAGCGTAAACAGGAAATTTCCCGATTGCGAGGTATTGAGGCCGGGAAGCACCACGGTCAAGCCCGACGCCAGAATGGCGAAAACCAAGTAGGCGCTGAATCGCCAATAATCCACCGCATGCCAGCTGTGGAAGGAGGAGATCAGCAGTCCTGCGCCGAGCATCGCCGTCACGACGATGAATAGTTGTGCTCGCGGTCTCATAGCCCTATCCCTGCCTATCGGCAAGTTAGGGCTTTTCCTATAGATAAAGTATGAAATCAGGGACTTGCAAACTGTCCGGGTCCTGGCCGAGTCCGGTTCCGCCGCCGATTTGCTAGAATCGGACTTCATTCACTGGATCATCGCTCATGCTGGCCTCCATTGTTGCTGCCTCCAAGTCGCGCCTGCTCCGCACTCTGGCTCTTATCCTGTACGGTTGCATGGCGCCGGTGCGGCTATTTACCACTAATAATCCTCTACTGGATGCCGATATTTGGTGGCATTGGCGCGTAGGCCAGTGGATCCTTACCTCCCATCATTTCCCCCACCAAGGCCTGTTCTCGCAATACGGCGAAACCCATCCTTGGAGGGCCTACAGCTGGGGATTTGAAGTCATGCTCGCCAAAGTGTTTGCTCACTTTGGATTGCTTGGTTTCCCTATCTTTTTCATGGTGGTGGAAGTAATCCTGGCGCTCGTGCTTTTTCGTATTCTGCGCGACCTGAGCGGGACCTTTTGGGGCGCCCTGCTGCTGGCAGCCGCTACCCTGATGGCGATCGGGCCAAACCTGGTTGGCCGTCCCGTGATGTTTTCCATCCTGCTGTTTACGGTGGAACTCGGAATCCTGTTCCAGGCCTGCCAGACCGGCCGTTGGCAGCTGCTCTATTGGTTGCCGCCGCTCTTCTTGCTGTGGGCGAATCTTCATATTCAGTTCGTATACGGCCTGTTTCCGCTGGGGCTCTTCGTCGTGCTGGAGACTATGGATTCGTGGGTTCAGCGCTTCCATTTGCCCGGGTGGCTTCGGAGACTCCGGCCGGCCAGTTTGACTAGCTTGTGGATCGTGCTCGGATTGTCGCTGGTGGCGACCCTGGCGAACCCTTATATGGCCGGACTGTACCGCGTGGTCTGGATTTATGCCGGGACCAAGACGGCCTTCACTTATATCTCCGAGATGCACGCCAACAGCTTTCGCCAAAGCGCCCACTATGTGGAACTGCTGCTCGCCGTTGGCGCTTTCTTCTTTCTCGGTCGCTGCCGCGCGGCGGATCGGTTCAAGTTGCTGCTGCTTGTCTCCGGCTCGCTGATTGCCTTTCGCTCCGCTCGGGACGCATGGTTCATCGCGATTCCGGCCGCCCTGGTGATCGCCGATTCATGGCGCACGCGGCGGCAGGAGTGCCCGGAACACGAGGGGATGGCGGAGAGGAAAACCGGCGGGCAGAAAAGCGAGGTCCCGGCCGAACATATTGGGGCCCTTCAACTGACAGTGATCTTGCTTGGCGTTGCGGGCATACTGACGCTGCATGGCTTGGATTCTGGATTTAGCCGAGCCGCGGCCATGAAGGCGATCGAGAACGTGTATCCGATGCGGGCGGTGCGATTTGTTCGCCAGCGGAACCCGCCCGGACCGCTTTACAACTCCTTTAATGAAGGCGGATTCCTGATCGGGAACCTGCCTGAGTACCCGGTCTCCATTGATGGCCGCGCCGATCTCTATCCCGACGAATTTCTTGCCCATTATATGTCGGTGGCCGGGGCCGGCCCAGATTGGCAGCAGGATCCCACTCTGGAACGGGCTAATCTGGTGATTCTCGAACCCTATTTGCCGCTGGCCCGTGAATTGGAGCATGATTCGAGGTTCCAGGTGGTTTATAGCGACGAGCAGGCCACGGTCTTTATCCGCAACAAGCAACAAGCAATAAGCAATAAGCAATAAGCCAAACAGAATCGGCGATAGCCCCTGCTTGTCGCTTATCGCAAAGATAGGACTTGGTTGAATATACTGCGCGGACGAACGCCGCGTACCGGAGAGAGCATAATGATGAGACTCGTAAAGAAGTGTGTTTGCGCCGTACTGCTGGTGGCCGCCGCCGGAATCGCTTCCGCGCAAATGGACCAGCCCGAGAAATCCAAACCCGCGGCTCCGGCCGCCGACAATCAGAAAGGCATGGCCATGAACAATAGTGGAGTCGTTTATTTCGGCAAGCAGTCAGTGGAGGAAAGTTTCGCCAAGGGCGGAGTGCTGTATAAGTTCTCCCCGGAGCATCCTTTTCAAATCAATACCGCGCGGCGAACCGAACCGGGGATCGTGGAAGTGCACGTCACCGATGCCGATGTCATGTATATCCTGGAGGGCGCGGTGACCATGGTGACCGGCGGGACCGTCGTCGATCCAAAAACGATCGGGCTCAATGAGATTCGTGGCACCTCCGTTACCGGCGGCGAAACCCACCACCTGGGCAAAGGCGACATGATCGTCATCCCCAAAAATACGCCTCACTGGATGAAGGAAGTCCAAGGCCCCGTGCTTTATCTGGTGATCAAAACGCGCTACTGAGAGAGTTGCGAGTGGCGAGTTGTGAGTTGCGAGCTTTCGGCCGGGGCACGAGTTTACTCGTGACGAAAAAGCTGTCCAGAGCGCAAGCGAAAAAGCAGGTTCTTCGCCCTCTCCAGAAATTAGTAGCGCCGGTCCCGCGGGACCGGCGCTACTAAGGGTTTTTCTCTCCGCGCCTCCGCGCCTCTGCGCGAGAATGCTTGTTCCCAACGTGGAACGTGGAACGAGCAACGTGAAACGGTCTTTCCTACTTTCCCATCGCTTTTCCAAATTGCTGCAGGAAGGTGGCCACGTGGGCTTCGGTGGCCAACGGTCCCATCACGCCGATGCGGAAGATTTTTCCCGCCAGGGGACCAAAGCCGCCCATGATTTCAATCCCATGCTCATCCAATAGCGTCTTGCGTACCTTGGCTTCGTCCACGCCGGCTGGAACACAGGGCGTATTGAGATTGATGACGCGGTGCTCCGGATTGGCCACATGCATCTTGAGACCCAGGGCCTCGATGCCCTTTACAAACTCCACATGGCAGCGGCGGTGCCGCACCCACCGGTTCTGCACGCCTTCTTCCAGAATCAACCGCAGAGCCTCATGCAGCGCATAGAACAAGGAAATCGACGCCGTGTGGTGATAACGGTGCGAAAGATTGTAGTAGTCGTTGAGCAGTTTGAGATCGAAGTACCAGCTGCGGTTCGGCTTCGTCCGCGCATTCATGCGCTCGGCCGCCCGCGGGGATACCGTGATCGGCGCCAGTCCCGGCGGACAGCTCAGTCCCTTTTGCGTGCAACTGTAAGCAATATCGATGCCCGTCTCATCCACCTGGACCGGCATGGCGCCCAGCGAGGTGACGACATCGGCAATCACCAACGCGTCCACTTTATGCGCCGCCGTGCATATTGCCTTGCCTTGCTGGCGTGCGCCGGTGGAAGTTTCGGCGTGGACATACAGGACCGTCCGCGGTCGCTCCCGCTCGATAAACTCGGCGGCTTCGTCGTCGCCAAACACTTCGCCCCAGGCTTTTTCGAAACGCACCACTTCGGCTCCCTGGCGTGTGGCCATTTCCGTCATGCGATCGCAGAAATAGCCATTGGCCAGGACCGCCACTTTGCTGCCCGCCTCGACAAAGTTCGAGATGGCGGCCTCCATGCCGCCGCTGCCGGTTCCGGAAATGACAAAGGTCAGCGGATTTTCCGTGCCGAAGACTACTCGCAGCATCTGCTGGATTTCTTCGTTTAACCGCAGGAAATAGGCGTCCAGATGACCAACGATCGGCTGGCTCATGGCCTGGTACACGCGCTCATCGACCTGTGTCGGTCCCGGCCCAAACAGAAAACGTTGCGGTGGATGAATCGGCGTAGCGGAAGGCAGCTTGCACTCTTTAGGAACAACGCTCATGACGACTCCATGACGAAGGCGAACTTATTTGTCATTTTACCGTCTCACGGCCTGAGATTCTCGAAGAAATCAGGGAGCTGCTTCTTGGCGTTCGGCCAGCGATTCCATTGAAAAATCGGCGTCACCTTTCTCTTTTCCCGGTACTATGGTGCCAATCGATATGGACCGTGGAGATCGTGCCTATGCGATTCGCGTATTTGCTTCGCTTTCGTTTGCTAGCGGGAGTTCTGTTGTGCTGGAGTTTGCTGGCTATCGCACAGGACACGCGCAACGTTACCGAACCGCATATTCCCGCGATTTGTATTACGCTGCCGGCGCAGCTTTCCGCGGAAAGCAATTCCTTTGGCGCTGCCGGCGAAAATAAATTCGATACCTCCCGCATTCAGGAGGCGATTGACCACTGTGCGGCGGGACAAGCGGTGGAACTGCGCCCGGATGGTGGGCATAATGCCTTTTTGACCGCCCCTCTGGCCCTGAAGCCCGGGATCACGCTGCTGGTGGACGTTGGCGTCACTTTATGGGCCTCGCGCAACCCGCGGGACTACGATCGAACGCCCGGAAGCTGTGGCATCGTAGACCATAAGGGCTCAGGCTGTAAGCCGCTGATCGCGGCGGTAGATGCGCCCGCCAGCGCCGTCATGGGAGGCGGTGTAATCGATGGGCGGGGCGGAGAAAAGATTCTAGGTCAGAAGGAGACATGGTGGGAGCTAGCGGGGCGCTCCCTGGAAGAATCCTCCGACCCGCTCAATCAAAAGACAAAAGCGAGGCACAATTGTCCTCGCATTGTTCAGGCCTCGCACTCCGATAATTTCGTTCTTTACGGGATCACGCTACGCAACTCTGCCAGCATTCACGCCGTGGTGTGGGAGACCAATGGATTTACCGCCTGGGGGGTGAAGGTCGACGCTCCCCACTACGCCCACGACGCCGACGGCATTGATCCCGGCAGTTCGACCAATGTCACGATAACCCATTGTTATATCCGTTCGGGCGATGACAACGTGGCCATCATCGCCGCGCTTAACCGCCCCGCCAGCCACATCACGATTGCGCACAATCACTTCTATACCGGCCACGGAATGTCGATTGGCAGCGAGACGGTGGGCGGGGTCAGCGCCCTCCGCGTCTACGATCTGAGTATTGATGGCGCGGATAATGGTATCCGTATCAAGTCCGATGTAACCGGCGGCGGCTGGGTGCATGATGTGGCCTATCAGGACGTCTGCATACGCCGCGTCGACCGCGCCATTGATATCAACCCGGCATATAGTACAACCGCCCATGGCGACAACATCCCCGTTTTTCGGGACATACTTTTGAAAAACGTGCGGATCACCGGCGCGGGACATATCCGGGCGCTCGGCTATGACGCGCAACATTCCCTGAACATTGCATTCGATAACGTTGCGGTGGAGAATTTTCCACGCGAGAAATTTCTAGCCGCTCATGTGCTCTTTACGGCCGGACCGGGAGAGGCGTTTTTACCCATGAAAGGCGACGATGTGCGGGTGCAGCAGGTGTCGGGAAAGAAGACGGAATTGATCAATTGCAAGAACGCATTTGAACCGTATCCCGACGGCCCCGTGGTCCCCGCCTTGCGGACACTCCCGGAGCCAGTTGCGGCTAGTCTGAATCCGTAAGGTTGGGGGCCCAGGAAAAGACCCTATGTCCACGGATCGGAATTTTACTCCGGAATTGGTGCTGGAGACCCTGCGCCTGCAGTTGCGGCGTTTGCGCTTCGATGATGCCGATATCGAAGCGCTCCATGCCGTTCTGGGCGACCCGATGGCCATGCGGTACTATCCTGCGCCTCTTACCCGGTCCGGGGCAGAGAACTGGATTCAGAAGCAACTGGCTCGCTATGAAGCGGACGGATATGGATTGTGGGCGGTCGTGCTGAAGAGCAGTGGGCAGGTAATCGGCGACTGCGGTCTGGCGTGCCAGCAAGTGAAGGGCGTGGACGAAGTAGAATAGCCTATCGCGCCACGCCGCGTAGCTGCCATAGCTTGCCAGGGAACTGCTCCCTAACAACGGCGCTTTCCCGAGCCGATCAGTCGTCAGCTACCTGGCGAAGGCGTTCTCCATCAACTTGCCGAAAACATTTCGTTTGGCCATTATCGTTTCCTCTTTGCCGCCTGATCCCGCGTTTGGTGGTTCGCCTACCGCGCCTTGCCCAAACGGAACAAGGCCGGCTCCCCTAAGCGGGACCGGCCTGTTCGTTGAGTGAGGTGGTGTTACTGGATGGTGTAGCTATAGGGCAACGCGATGACTTCATCGCCACCCAGTTGTCCGTAGGGTGGAACGTTGGTAATTAGGTCATCGACGTACAGCGTGCCCGATACATGCGTTCCGGACGGGCCGGAGGGCGTGATGGTCACATCGATGACGGCAGTCTGGCCTGGGTTGATAACGACCGGTGAGAAGGTGGTAGCCGGATTGATGGAGGCCAGCCATACGTCGCCGGTCGAGGAGGTTGCGGCTGGGTCGAAAGCCTTTGCCAGGGCAGTCATGCCGGCAGATACGGTACCTGCGGCCGCCCCACTGGGATAGGGTCCGCACTCGGTGGGAGCGGCGAACCATACCCCCGCAGTCACGGTTCCGCCGGGCGGGGTGTAGGTAGCCGAGGGCGAGGTAGCGCAGAGCACGCTGTGGCCGCTGCTGGCCAGGTCCGGATCACCGGGGTTCGGGCCGAAGTCGAACATCGTGGGCAGGCTCGAAGTTGCCGAAACCGTGACAAGCGAGGTTTCCGTCGGTACCAGCCAGAGCGGAGGATTGCCGGTGAGCGGCAAGGTCAGGCCCGTGGCCTGATCCAGCGGCGCCAGCGTTAAGGTGCTGGTCGTATTGAGCCGCGGATCGAGGAAGAAGTCTTCCGGCGCCGCGCCGTTGTTGGTGATGGCCACGGGAATGGTCACCGGGACCCCGGCGGCCAGCTTGGCGTGGAAGCCGTTAGGCAGTCCCGGAGCCGTGGCGCTGGCTTGGTTGAACCGAATGTTGCCGGTGTATCGCTGCGACAGCTCATCGCCCACTACCGGCGAGGCAAAGTCCACAATCAGGGTCCAAGTGCCGGGAACCGGATTGACGGTGTTGGCGGTCAGGGAAGTCAAATTGGCGCCATTCAGCGAGTTCTGCCCGTAGCCGAGCGTGTCTCCGTCCGGGCTGATCAGGTAGGCGCCCACCGGATCGCCGGCATCGTTCGTCAGCGAAACATCCGCGAAAATGTTAGAGACGCCGTAAGGGACCTTGAATTGATAGTACTGTTGCTGTCCTTCACCCGGCGGACGTCCGTTGCCTCCCGTCAACGTGCCGCTGAACTTGCCGCCCCCATCCACATTTACCAGGCTGCGCAGAGTGACCGGTATGGAGGTGGCGAACGGAATTGCAATCGTGGACGGTATGTCGTTGGAACCACCGAGCCAGGCTTCTGATTCGACTGCGATGGAACCGGCCAGATCTCCGGGGGAGTTGGGCGTGGTTGCGAATATTGTTACTTGCTGGCTCTGCCCGGGAGCCAGGTTCAGAGTGTCGGGTTGAACCGAGCCGAAGGGAACGAATTGCTCCGTCTCTACCTTCCAGGGGACGATTCCGTTGGTCCCATTATCGGCAGCTACATCGCCGAAAATTACGCCGGTCCAGGTTCCCGCCGCCGGGAATCTTACATCCACGCTACCAAAGTTGCCGACGCCCTGCGGAAGAGAGTGCGCAGCGAATCGTCCCTGCGAATCCACCAGAATCAAACGCACGCGGGCGTTGTTTCCATTGGCCGGATTAGCCGGGTAAGCGATGGAGGCGTCCAGGCGGGCGGCAAAGGGCGGAACCTGGAAGGTGAAGGTTCCATAGTTGTTCGTCAGGCCCTGGTAATTGACGAACTGCGGACTGGTGCTGTCATTCAGCGTGACGCTGCCGGTCTGCACATTCCTGGCGGGTCCCAGGGTGCGGCCGCTCAGTTGCACAAATTGCCGGGACGCCCCCGTGTTGGTGACGGTCACGTTCCAGTGCTCCGTGGTGCCGGGATTGTCCACCGCGTTCAACTGATTGGCGGAAAACAACAGCGTGCTACCGGTAGGATGGGGCGTTCCGTCCAGGGTGGGAATGGATTTCGCCAGCAGGACGGCCTCATACGAATTCAGCAGGCCGGCGCCTTGCTCGGTCGTGGGCGTACCCAGGTCGGAGGCGGTGCTGACCAGAATCTGCTTAACCAATGCCGGCGCCGGTGTGGCGCCGCCGTGCGTCTCCCGGTAAGCCTGAATCACCAGAGCGGCCGCGCCCGCCACGAAGGGCGAAGACTCGCTGGTGCCGCCGCTCTCCTCGACGTCGGAGGACTGGCCTTTGAAGTTCGTGCATTCCGCGAACACTGGGCTGGCATCGCAGGAGGCGAAACTCAGATCGCCGGGGGCCACCATGTTGATCGTGCCGCCGGTCTCGTCGAATCCGCCCGAGCTCAGCGAGCTGATGTTGTCGCTCAGCCAACCGGTGGTGGCGAAATAACGAGCCGCCGCGTAATTGGTCTGCGCATAGAGACGGAAGTCGGTGGACCCGCCCACGGCGATCACCAGCGGGTCGGTAGCCGGAGATCCGATGGTATTGGTGGAACCGGCATCGCCGCTGGAAACGGTGACCACCACGCCCGCCGCCACCGCGGCGTCATTAAACTGCTTGGTCACATCCAGCGCGGTGATGTCCGGAAATGGATTGGAACCGAACGACTCATTGATCACCTCGACATGGTCGATGTTGACCGCGTAGTCGATGGCTTGCAGGAAGTTGGACTCCGTGGTGTCCTCAAACGTTCCGAAGACATCCAGTCCCACCAGGCTGGCGCCGGGGGCAACGCCCTCGATGCGGACGTTGCAGGCCGACGGATCCGCTTGCGCACCGAAATTGGAAACGTCGTAGATATGAATTCCCTGGCCGGCAATGGTGTTCGAATCGAGAAAGGCCTCGTCGCCGCCGGTAGGCTGGCCGGGGCCATCGCCGGAGAAGTCCTGGTAATCGACGAAGACGGAGGTGTTGTTGGGTCGGATAAAGTTAATGTTATTGGGATCGACGCCATCGGCGATCCAGGCCACCTTCACGCCGGCGCCGGTAATCCCGAGGGAACGTGCTGTGGGGAGACTGGGGTCGTCCGAATCGGTGTAGGTGAGAGCCAGCCCTTCCGGATCCAGTTGGACCGCGCCGTCGGCGGCACACGCGCCTGGAATCACGTTGGGCGTCAGCGTCGTTAATAGGGGCGAAGCCAAGGCCGAGACAGCGCTTGCCGCCGGCTGCGGTCGCCGGATGGCTACGTCCGGCACTACTTGTGCCACCGCGGGATGCGCCTTTAGCCGATCTACGTAGTCCTTTGAAACCGTGGCCGCGAAGGCGTTGATCATGCGATAGCTCTTAACGTTTTTGGCCTGCACCTGGCGAAGTTCATTCATCAGGGGCGCCTGTTCGGCGGCGATCGCGTCCGCGCGCTCGGCTTCGGCGGCGCTCCCTCGCGGCACGGGAGCGTGCTGGCTCTTCAGGATCACAATCACGTGCTGGTCCGCGTTTTGCGAAAACTGAGCCACCTGGCTCGCCGATAGTTGAGCATGCATCGGCCAGGCGGCAGCCACCAAAAGTGCGCATAACCCGGCGAAATTCCGTAGTCTAACACTTAAGTTCATAGTTTTTGGGGCTCTCAAAGTGGGGGAGTTTTTGGCGGATTCGATTCGACCCCACAAGACATCCAGAGATGCTGGCCGGAGTTGCTGGGTTGCCAGAGCATCTGGCCAGAGCATCTGCTTTGCGCCAGTCACCGGCGTATGGCTTGTTCCTGGCAGATCGAGGGAGAAGAAAAGGCGTGAGCGGCTCTGGAAGTCACGGCGAGTACCGGGCAAGAAGAACGCTGACTCTATATCTGCAAATTGGCGAAGGCGTTCCAGCATGTCCGGATACTTGCGCACCAGGAGCAACAGCGCGGCGGCTTGCGGATTTGGGCTTGGCCCGCCCCTGTTCCCATTTTTCCAGAGTCCGTTCGTTGATTCGAAACTGACGGGCAAGGGCTGCCCGCGAACAGCGCAGCTTTGCGCTCGATCGCGGCCTCACATACGGCGACCAACCAATCCGGCAGGTCCTGCTCAAGGAAAAATTAATAGCATTAACAGTATTCTTGTTAACGGTAATAACCGAAGTAATTTATGCGCCGTAAGCCGTTGACCATACCGGAGTTTGTAGTAAGTTTTGCGGCTAGGCGCCAGTTGGGGTTTGGTGGCCGGCGAGAGAACCTCTCGCCAATAACGGCACTTTCCCCTGGGCAATCAATCGCCAGCCACCTGGCGAAGTCGTTCCAGCATATCGGGATACTTGCGCACCAGGAGCAACAGCGCGGCGGCTTGCGGATTGGGTTTGGCCCGCCCCTGTTCCCATTTTTCCAGAGTTCGTTCGTTGATTCGTAACTGACGGGCAAAAACCGCCCGTGAGCAGTGCAGCTTTTTACGGGTCGCTAGAATTAGCTTGGCGTCCACCTTGGGAAGAGGGGCCAGATCAATGTTGTAATTGCGCAGCGTCAGCTTCCCCTCGCGGTGCGCCTTCATCGCGCCCACGCCTTCCATCAACTCGCTGAAGATGTTTCTCTTGGCCATTATCGTTTTTCCTTTGCCGCCTGATCCCGTGTTTGGTGCTTCGCCTGCCGCGCCTTCAATTCAGTCTCGATGGCGGCTTTCAGCAGCGCTTTTTCTCTGGCGCTGAGGTCGGCAGCCTCACTTTTGTCATACAGCGTCATCAGCCAGATTTGATGGTCGGCCGCAAGAAAGTAATAGATGATCGCAGCCCGCCCCGGCGGCCCTTACCATGGCGTGGATCTGCCCAGCGCAGCTTGCGAAAGGCTCCGGTGCCAGGCATCACATCACCAGCCCCAGGGTTACGGGCGAGTTCGTTCTGCAATTCGCGGTACTCGTCCGGCGTCATGTAATTGGCCACATGCCGCGTGAACGCCGGGGCTTCGAAGAATTCCATGGCGGTCGCGCGTACGCCAGCAGCGTACAAACGCAAGCATACGCTAATAGCGTAGGCAAAACCAGAAGAAACTTGAGGTCGCAAACTGCGACCTCAAGTCCAGGACATGGCGGATGCCGCTATTCGCCGCTGGCCTTTACGGAGCTGGGGCCATTATGGCCGCCGGTATCTTGAACTCCCCGCAGGCCAGAACTGTACACCGGTTGTACACGAAATCTCTGGATGGGCTGCCGGCATTTGCAGGCGCGCCTGTTGACTAATAGGCTACCGCCGCTCCCTAAAGACAGAAAACTCATTACAATGGGCGCGCATGAGCGAAGCCTTAGAAAAGATTCGTGCCGATGACGATGGACTGGTTTGCCCGGAAGTAGGATCGTGGGCGGAAACCAAGTATCGATTAATTTCGCTGTACGACGAACTGTTCGCCACCGGCATGAAGAACAAGTGGGGCAAGCGGGTATACATCGACCTGTATGCAGCGGCCGGCTACAGCCGGATTCAGGGGACATCTAAGGTTCTCAGGGGATCGGCGACCTTGGCTCTGACCGTGAAGGACCCTTTCGATAAATATATTTTCTGCGAAGAAAAGCCGGACTTGCTTACCGCACTTCGAACGCGAACGAAACGAATTGCTCCAAGTGCTGATGTTGCTTACGTCGCGGGCGACTGCAATGCCAAGATTGACGAGATCTGCGCCTGCATTCCAAAACCTTCTCCCGGCAACAGTGTCCTCTCGCTCTGCTTTGTTGACCCGTTCGATTTCGGCATCAAGTTCGAAAGCCTGCGTAAGTTGTCGCACGTTTACATCGACTTTCTTGTTTTGCTCGCCATCGGCATGGATGCCAACCGGAACTATGAGCACTATGTGGATGGCGATTCTCCTAAGATTGACGAGGCGCTGGGTAATACCGACTGGCGTGGGCGTTGGAAGGAGTCGGGAGTGCGCCGGAAAGACTTCAGGCCTTTTCTGGCGGCCGAGTTTGCCAAGAGCATGGAATCTCTGGACTATCTGCCGCAGCAGCTGCATCAGATGCAAGAGATGAGGTCAGACGAAAAAAACCTGCCGCTGTACCATTTGGCATTGTTCTCGCGTAACGAGACGGCATACAAATTCTGGAAGCAGGTGAGGAAATACAGCACGGATCAGATTAGCTTATTCTAGAAGCAGAGATGGCATCGTTTTCGAAAATCGAATGGACGGACGCCACATGGAATCCTGTTCGCGGCTGCTCCAAGATTAGCCCTGGGTGCAAGCATTGCTATGCGGAGAGATTTGCGGAGCGGTTTCGCGGTGTGAAGGGACATCCCTTTGAGCAGGGCTTCGATCTTCGGCTGGTGCCGCAGAAACTGGCCGACCCACTCCGCTGGAGCGCGCCCAGAACGATCTTTGTCAATTCTATGAGCGACCTTTTCCACGAGGACGTGCCGGAAAGTTACATCTCGAAGGTGGCCTCCGTCATGCGACTGGCGCGCTGGCACACCTACCAGGTGCTTACAAAGCGGTCGGGGCGAATGCTGGAATTGCTCTCCGGCCCGCTACAGGAAGCGGCGAAAGATAAACATATTTGGTGGGGAGTTTCGGTCGAAGACAGGGAATACGGCCTCCCTCGAATCGGCGACTTGCTGGCGGCGCCCGCCGCCGTTCGATTCCTCTCTATTGAACCGCTTCTGGAAGACCTAGGGACCATACAACTGGATGGAATCTCGTGGGTAATCGTTGGCGGCGAGAGCGGACCTGGCGCACGCCCCATGCGAGAGGAGTGGGTTCTTTCCATAAGGGAGCAGTGCCGGGAAGCCAACGTTCCATTCTTCTTTAAGCAATGGGGCGGCGTTCGCAAAAAGAACAGCGGTCGTACACTGCAGGGCAGAACCCACGACGAATATCCAGAGCGAACAGCACACCCGATGCTTCCCGCTGAAATTCGGGCTCAACACGCCTCAGCGTTCGAGGGAGGAGCTTTCGGCTGATGCACATGACGCTGCTGCCGCATTAGCTAAGTGCAAGTACGAGATTACAAAGAGCGCATGGCAAGTCCAATCCTGAAGTACCAAAGCGGAGAAGAAATACGGAAGGGTGATCGCGTCCTTTTCCATGGTAATGGGGCAGAAATTGAACTGGTCGCATGCGACGCGGACGACGCGAAAATGGATTGGTACATCCAGGAATTTGGCGGTGGTGTCCTCATCCTGGATCCGCTTGCCTCCGGTCGCACGTTTATTCCGTCGGCCCAACTCGAAGAGTTCGAGGACTTGCGATTCGTTTCCCGAGGTTGAATAGTCGTCAACTTGTCTATTGTGGAATGGATATCTATTGCCGCCGCTCCTGCCATTCCTCGTACCAAGCCATCTGAATGCGTTCCAGTTTGCCTTCGTTCGAGGCGCCGGGATCATCGGCGAAGTTCGGTAGCCGCGTAATGAAACGGTGCAAGTCGGTGAAGCGTACTTCCAGCGGATTTAACTCGGGGTATTTGTCGGCGAGGGCAAGACCCAAGTCTTCGGCGTCGTCCCAGTGGAGCTCATTCATTTTTGAGTACACCTCGGTCGATTTCAAATTTGCAATTTCAAATTTGAAATTTACCCTCTTTGCACCATTGGCCGGAGTTCAATTTCAAATTACAAATTACCAATTACAAATCCGCTGTTTACCGAATGTTCCGGTTCCAACTTGGAATCTCCACCACAATCTCGCCGGGCTCGATAACTGTGGCCTGACAGCCCAGGCGGGAGTGCAGTGTTAGATCGGCGGCGGTGTCGAGTTTATCGGCTTCTTCGTCTTCCATTGCGCTCAACAACGCCTCGCCTTTCTTTATTACCACATGGCAAGTAGTGCAGGCGCAAGAGCCGCCACAGGCATGCTCCAAGTCGATGCCGAAGTTCAGGGCTATATCCAGAATCGATTGCGCGCGGCCATGCTCCGCGTAGGGAAGCTTGTCCAGTTCGAATTCGACTGTGCGATTGAGCGGCAGAAACGTTACCTTCACGGAGCGTTCCCCGTCTCCCGTCCCCCGTTCCCCGCCCGCAGGCCGTTTCTCGATTAACGTTTCACGTTCCACGTTTTTCAAATCCTTTGTGTCCTGCGCGTCCGCTTCGAACCCTTAGCGCAAGCCAGGACCGCTGGCGGGCGACGGGGGACGGGAGACGTCCTCTACTCGATTTCCGCTTTAGCGAAAGCGTGTCCCGCCATGGTGACTTTGCCGGATTGTTCGGCGGCGGCGGTGGCCATGGTCTTGCCTTTCAAAGCGGAGGACACGGCATCGTCCATCATCAGTTCGGCCAGCCGCATGGTGGCCTGATTGAGGGCCTGCACCCCGTCACGAATGGGCTTAAACTCGTTTTGCGTCATGACGGCCCGTAAGGCCTGTTCGGATTCTTCGATCTGAGCAAGCTCTTCCGGCGACAAGCGTTTCCATGCGCCTCCGGCTTTGCCTTTGTCGAGGGCGCGTAGAATGGTTTCCGCTTCATTGCGGGCCTCGATCAGCAGCCGCTGATGAAAGTCCTCTTCGGCCGCCTCGTAGGACTCCAGTACCATGCTCTCCACCTGCTCGTCGCTTAGACCATAGCTCGGCTGCACCTGGATCTCCGATTGTTTGCCGCTACGTTGCTCGCGGGCGGAAACATGCAGAATGCCATTGGCATCGATCAGGAACTTTACTTCGATGCGCGCCATGCCGGCCGGCATGGGTGGAATACCTTGCAAATCGAAGCGGGCCAGCGATCGGCAATCCTTCGCCAATTCCCGTTCCCCCTGCACCACGTGAATGGCCACATTCGTCTGCCCCTCGATGCCGGTGGTGAAGTATTCGGTGGCCGAGGCCGGAATGGTTGAATTCCGCTGGATGATCTTGGCCACTACTCCACCCAAATTCTCGATGCCCAGCGAGAGCGGCGTCACGTCGAGCAACAACATGTCCTTGGTGGCTTCCGAGCCGCCGCCGAGAATATTGGCCTGCACGGCGGCACCCAACGCGACCACCTCGTCGGGATTCAGTTCGCAATGCGGCTCGCGGCCAAACAGCTCTTTTACCAGTTGGCGCACCCGCGGGATACGCGTGGAGCCGCCAACCAGCACCACCTCATCGATCTGACTCGCTTCCAGGTGGGCATCGCGTAGCGCTTGTCGGCAAGGGCCGACGGTACGCTGGAGGACCGGCGCAATCAGCTGTTCGAATTGCGCGCGCGTGATCTCGCGGCGGTAACGCTGCGCCCCAGGCAGTTCCAGGTCGAGTTGCACGGAATCTCGCTCGGAGAGTGTGTGTTTGGCTTCGATAATCTGTCGCCGCAAGGCCTGCACGGCCTCGGCATTCCGTCGGAGATCCAGCCCCAAGTCGCCGCGAATATCGTCGAGCGCGATGGCCGACAGCAAGTTATCGAGATCGTCTCCTCCCAGATGGGTATCGCCATTGGTGGCGAGAACCTCGAAAATGCCATCGTGTAGCTTGAGCAACGAGATATCGAAGGTGCCGCCGCCGAAGTCGTACACGGCAATGATGCCGTGGTTGCGCTTATCCAATCCGTAGGCCAGGGATGCCGCCGTCGGTTCATTCACCAGCCGCAACACTTCCAATCCGGCAATGCGGCCGGCATCTTTGGTGGCTTGGCGCTGCGCGTCGTTGAAATACGCGGGGACGGTGATGACCGCCTGCTTTACCGGAGCGTTGAAGTAGCGCTCGGCGTTGCGCTTAAGCTGACGCAGGATGAAGGCGGAAATCTCCGGCGGGGTGAAGGTATGTTCGCCCAGCTGTATGCGCAGTACCTCGCCTGCCGCCAGATCATCGGCTACGCGAAAAGGGAACAGCTTCAACTCCTCGGTGAGGTCATCGAGGCCGCGGCCCATCAACCGTTTTACCGAATACACGGCGTGATCGGGCGTTTCGATCAAGGACTGCCAGGCGGCATTGCCGACAATGATCCGGTCGCCGTTGTTCCCGTCCACCGCCACCAACGACGGCAGCAGGTGAGCACCGTCCTCGCCGGGAATTACCACCGGCTGCTCGCCTTGCATATAGGCCACCAGGCTATTGGTGGTGCCGAGATCGATACCGATTACTCTGTTGTCAGGCATAGTCCTTCACTTTTCACCGCAGAGGACGCAGAGGCCGCGGAGGAGATCAATCATCAATTCCTGTTCGCTTCGAGTTTGCATTTCCGGAACGCACAACCTCGCTCCGCACGGGAACGCCGGGCAATAAGAATTTGTATATGTTTCTTTCTTCCTCTGCGCCCTCTGCGTCCTCTGCGGTGAAAACGTCATGTTATCCGTTTAGTGTCGCGGAAACTTCGCCTACCAGATTATTGATATAACGGCGGCGATTGAGAACTTCCAGCATGCGAGTGAGCTGCTGGCGGCGCTGGTCGCGCGGCACTTCTTCGCCGGCAGTCTCGCGGTCAATCAGGGCATCCCACAGGCTCCAGCAATCTTTCAATTCGCCGGTGGCACCCTCCAACTTCTGCTGCAGGCGTCGTTGGGCCGCTTCCAGATCTGTTCGTCCGGCTTCTGTGCCCGACTGGCGGTTGCGAAAGTCTTCGAGTTGTTCGTTCAGCGCGAAGACCTCTTCCAATAATTCCGCCGGCACCGTCTGCTTTTTGCTGCCGGTAACGCGCGCCGCTTCCGTGGCTTGCTTGGACTGTTGTGCCGGCTTCAATCCTTCCAGGCGCAGCAGGTATTCGCTGCGGGAAATCGGATCGCGCAGCGTGCGATAGGCATCGTTCAACATGGAACTTTGCTCCAGCGCCCATTCCTGCTCGCGCGCGCTGGCCCGGGCCGCGAGATCGGGATGCAAGTGGCGGGAGAGCGCCAGCATCTCGCGCTCCAAAGCGGCCAGGTCCAGGTCGAGTCGCCGGGGTAAACCAAAGAACGAGAAATAGTCCGTAGGCGCGGGGGGCTGTACCTTGCCGCAAGAGCAGCAGAATTGCGCCGCCCGCATGTCGCCGCAGGACCAGCACGGCATGGTCTCGCTTTCGCCGTTGGATACGACGGGAATGGCTGGTTCGGATTTGGGGATGGCCGTCATAACTTCACCTGAGAAAGTTTCAAGTTTCGAGTTTCAAGTTTCAAGTAACTCCGGAACGCCGCCTTCTTGAAACTCGAAACTTGCAACTCGAAACTCGTATTTGTTTACTTCACAGAAAACGAAGTTCCGCAGCCGCACGAAGAAGCCGCATTGGGGTTGCGGAAGACAAAGCCCGATTGCATGAGCGTATCCTCCCAGTCGAGAGTGCTGCCGCGCAGATAGACGAACGATTTGGGGTCGACGAAGACCCGCACCTCGCCGTATTGGAAAATGCGGTCGTGCTCGCGCGGATGGGAATCGAACTGGATGGCATAGTTCATGCCGGAACAGCCGCCTCCCTGCACGCCCACCCGCAAGCCGCCTTCGGCGGGCGAGATTCCCTGTTTTTCCAGGGCAGCCTTGATGTGCAGTATGGCTTTTTCCGTTACTTCAATGCCCGCGGTAGTTGCGCCTGATTCCATAACCTGATCCCTCTTCTCCAGGGGCTAAAGCCCCAAGGTTTGGGCGCCCTTTCGGCACGACTAAAGTCGTGCCCTGACACGTACGTCACTCTGCGAATGCTCTCTGGCTACCGCTCGATGCGGCGTTCCGGGCCCCAGCTACTAGCCACCAGCTGCTTCTTCTGCAAAGTCGCGCCCTGACACGTATGTCACTCTGCCAATGTTCTTGGGCGACCTCTCGATGCGGCGCTCCCGCCCCTAGCTACTAACTACCAGCGACCAGCTACTTCTTCTGTTTCTCTTTCCAATCGTTAATGGCCGCGCGGATGGCGTCTTCGGCTAACACCGAGCAATGAATCTTGACCGGGGGCAGCGCCAGTTCCCGCACGATATCGGTGTTCTTGATCTGCAATGCCTCGTCCGCCGTTTTGCCCTTGACCCACTCCGTCGCCAGGGAGGAAGAGGCTATGGCCGAGCCGCACCCGAAGGTCTTGAACTTGGCGTCTTCGATGATGTTGGTCTCCGGATTAATCTTGATCTGGAGTTTCATCACGTCCCCACACTCGGGCGCGCCTACCAGACCCGTGCCCACCTCGGGATCGCTCTTATCCATGGAACCGACGTTGCGAGGGTGGTTGTAATGGTCGATGACTTTATCGCTATAAGACATGTTTCCTCTTAAGAATCCAGGAGTTAGAAGTTAGGAGATAGAATTAAGCCGTTGTTTTTTTCGCCCCAGCATGGCGTGGCCGGCCACATTCTAACTCCTAACTCCTAGCTCCTAACTACTGCTTTTCTACTTCTTCCACTCGACCGTCTTCAAGTCCACGCCTTCTTTGGCCATCTCATAGAGTGGCGAGAGTTCGCGCAGGCGGCGCACGGTTTCAATCACCTTCTCCGCCACATAATCCACTTCCGCTTCGGTATTGAAGCGGCCTAATCCGAAGCGAATCGAGCTGTGGGCCAGTTCGTCGCCGGTCCCCAGGGCTTTCAGCACATAAGAGGGTTCCAGCGTGGCCGAAGTGCAGGCGGAGCCGCTGGAAACGGCCACATCCCCAATGCCCATCAGCAGGGATTCGCCTTCCACGTAGGCAAAGCTCAGATTCAGGTTGCCGACCAGCCGGTGTTCCATCGAGCCGTTGATATAAACCTCGTCCAAGGCGGACATGATTTTGTCGCGCAGGCGATTGCGCAAACCCGCGATCCGGCAGTTTTCTTCCGGACCGTCCTCCTGCGCGAGTTCGCAAGCCTTGGCCAGTCCCACAATGCCGGGAACATTCAACGTGCCGCTGCGCATCCCGCGCTCATGGCCGCCCCCATCCATCTGGGCGGTAATGCGGACTCGCGGGTTCTTATTCCGTACATACAGCGCGCCCACCCCTTTGGGCCCGTAGATCTTGTGTGCCGAGATGGACATGAGGTCGATGCATTGTTCGTCCACATCGATCGGAATCTTGCCGACGGCTTGGGTGGCGTCGGTGTGGAATAAGATCCCGCGCTCGCGACACAGTTCGCCAATGGCGGCGATCGGTTCGATCACTCCGACTTCGTTGTTGGCTGCCATGATACTTACCAGAATGGTCTGGTCGGTCAGGGCGCGCTTAAGTTCGTCCAAATCCAGTAAGCCATCTTTTTGCACCGGCAACACGGTGACGCGGTAACCGTGTTTCTCCAGGCGCTTGCACGGGTCGAGCACGGCTTTGTGCTCGATGGTGCAGGTGACGATGTGGTCACCCTTTTCGCGATACATCTCGGCCACGCCCTTAATGGCCAGATTGTCGCTTTCCGTGGCGCCCGAGGTGAAAATGATCTCATTGGCGCGCGCATGGATGGTCTGGGCAATCCGGGCGCGGGCGTGATCCACCGCGTGCTCGGCTTCCCAGCCATACCCGTGGTTGCGGCTGGCGGCGTTGCCGAATTTTTGCGTAAAGTACGGCAGCATTTCCGCGAGCACCCGCGGATCCACCGGCGTGGTGGCATGGTTGTCCATGTAGATCGGCAAAATCAGCCCGTTGGGGCCGGCACGGCGTTCGAGAATCTCTTTCTTTGGCTCAGTCATTTTCCATCCTGATGCTCACGAGTGCGGGCAACACCGGCTCACCGGCCGGAACGGGAGAGGCTGCGGACCCATCGCGCGCCATCTCGGAAATCGTAATGCGGCTCAGCACCTCTTCAATGCCGCGGCTCACCCGCTGTAGCGGTTCCCGCACCGTACAACGAACGCTCTGGTCGCAAGCGCCGCGCATGGTTACGCAAGAGGTAATGAATAACGGTCCCTCGATCGCCTGGATCACTTCAAACGCCGTAATGCTGCCGGCGTCGCGGGCCAATCGATAGCCGCCATTGGTGCCGCGCTGGGGCGCCACTAATTTGGCGCGCGCCAACCGCTGCAGGATTTTGGCCAACGCTTCTTGGGGTAAGCCATAGGCCTCGGCCAGGTCTTTGGCGCTGCAGGCACCGCGATCTCCCTGCTCCGCCAAATGCTTCATGGCAATCAGGCCATAATCTGACTTCTTGGTCAGTTTGAGCATGCTTCCGTCTATATCCGACCATTTCAGTCGTACAAATAGGCGACTGATTTAGTCGTACATCATTCTGGCATGCTGGACGGGGATTGGGAAGTGATTTATGTCACAGGCAGAAGACAGAATTCAGGAGTGAGGAGTTAGAAGGTCGGATCGTGCATTCTGATTTAGACTCCAAAGTTCTGGCTTCGGTTTTCACGCGGCAAGAGAAAGAATTCAGGAGTTGGAAGTCAGACAATGCACCGCACCTTCTAACTCCTAACTCCTAACTCCTAGATTCTGAATTCTGGTTTAGCGCTTCTTTTCTCCGACATGTTCGATGCGCCCATCGTGCCGCTCCCAGCCGAATTTCGAAAGCACAGAGCCAAAAATGCGGTCGGTCAGCATGTCGACTTCGCGCGGATCCGGTTCATACGGCGAGTGTGCGTCCGCGATGTTGGAGAGGTCGGTGCCAAAGTCGTCGTCTTCATGGAACGATCCCTCTCCCCGCCGCTCAGAAGCAAATGCGTATGCGCGCTCCTCCGCCGGAGGTGGAGGGGGCTGCTTGCCCGGGGCTTCGGGCTCTAGCTCGTCGTTGGCTTGCGACCTTTTCTTCTTGTGGGGCATGAAAACTCCAATCGTTTGCGTTGGACGGTGCGGGAGGCGAAATGGATGCACAATTTAAAAGATAAGCAGTGACTTACGTCAACTTCCAGGACGGCGCTCCCGTTTCGGGCTCCTCCGGCTGATATAATCGTGCGGTAAAGATGAGCAAAAACAGGTTAGTGCGTTCAACGACAATTCTTACCGTCCGCCGGGACGGAAAGGTAGTGATGGCCGGAGACGGCCAGGTGACGTTAGGCGAAGGCGTCATTAAACACAACGCCCGCAAGATCCGCCGCCTTTATCAGGATAAGATTTTGGCCGGGTTCGCCGGTTCCACCGCGGACGCGTTTGCCCTGTTTGACCGCTTCAATACCAAACTGGAGCAATACCACGGCAATTTGCAGCGCGCCGCCGTGGAGTTGGCCAAGGATTGGCGAACCGACAAGATGTTGCGCCACTTGGAAGCTCTATTGCTGGTCGCCGACCCGACACAAACCTATATGATTAGCGGCGCCGGCGACGTGATCGAGCCGGAAACCGGAATTGCGGCCATCGGCAGCGGCGGGGTTTACGCCCACGCGGCCGCTGAGGCCCTGTTGACCCATACCACCCTGCCGGCCCGCACCATCGCCGAAGAAGCTATGAAGATTGCCGGCCGGATGTGCATTTATACCAACGATCAGTTCGTCTTCGAAGAACTGTGATCGCGCCGGAATTACCCTGTTTCCGAAATCCTTTTACGGAGTGAAAGTGTCGATATGAGCACGGTACAAGAACGAAAATTGATTTCTTCCGGATCGAAGTTCGAGCCCATTTTAGGATTTTCCCGGGCGGTTCGCGTAGGCAATGTTGTGGCGATTTCCGGTACCGCCCCGGTGAAAGACGGCAAAACCGCCGCCCCCGGGGATGCCGCGGGCCAAGCCAAGCGCTGCTTGGAGATTATTGCGGAAACCTTGCTCACAGCGGGCGTAAGCTTGGCGGATGTGGTGCGCACCCGCGTCATGCTGACCCGAATCGAAGATTGGGAAGCGGTGGGCCAGGTCCACGGCAGCGTTTTTGGAGAGATTCGCCCGGCCTGCACCTTTGTGCAAGTCAGCCGGTTAATCGATCCCGAGTGGCTGGTCGAGATTGAGGCCGATGCCGTGATTCCCAACCACATCTAACACTAGCGGTTTAAAGGCGGAGCAAGGATCAATGGCAATATACCTTCCCGGAGCGACGGAAGAAGAGCACGCGGGGCTGGATGAGCTGACGCCGCGCGAGATCGTCGCGGAACTTGATAAGTATGTCGTTGGCCAACATGCGGCCAAGCGTTCGGTGGCGATTGCCCTGCGCAATCGCACCCGGCGGCAGAAGCTGTCTCCCGAATTGGCGGAAGAAATTATTCCCAAAAACATCATCATGATGGGGCCCACGGGAGTAGGGAAGACCGAGATCGCGCGGCGTCTGGCGCGGCTGGCGAATTCGCCGTTTCTGAAAGTGGAAGCCTCCAAGTTTACCGAAGTCGGTTACGTGGGCCGCGACGTGGAATCGATGATCCGCGATCTGATTGAGGTCGCCATCGATATGGTGCGCGAGGAAAAACTGGAAGACGTCTCCGATCGGGCCGAGTTGAATGCCGAAGAGCGGCTGCTGGACGTACTGTTGCCGGCCATCAAGTCGGGCGATGGCGCCGTCAGCCCCGCCGCCGGCACGGGCGTGGGCTTTGGCGCGGCCTTGGAAGGCGATTCGCACACTCGTACGCGGGAAAAATTGCGCCAACAGCTGCGCGAAGGCAAACTCGACGACCGCTTCGTGGAAATTGACGTGCGCGAACGTTCGTTCCCCGCCTTCGAGATCATCTCCAACCAGGGTGTGGAGGAGATGGACATCAACATGAAGGACATGCTGCCCAACATCTTCGGCCAGCGCACCAAAAAGCGGAAGATGAAGGTGGGCGAAGCCTTCGATTACCTGATCCAGGAAGAAGAGCAGCGCTTGGTCGATATGGACCAGGTACAACGCATAGCGGTTGAACGAGTCGAGCAGTCGGGCATTATCTTCCTCGATGAAATCGATAAAATTGCCGGGCGGGAGAGCGGCCATGGGCCCGACGTTTCCCGCGAAGGCGTGCAGCGCGACATTCTGCCGATCGTCGAAGGCACCACCATCAGCACCCGTTACGGCATGGTGCGTACCGACCATATCTTGTTTATCGCCGCCGGCGCCTTCCACGTCTCCAAGCCCAGCGACTTGATTCCCGAACTCCAGGGACGCTTCCCCATCCGCGTGGAACTGGACTCGCTTACCATGGAGGACTTCATCAAGATTTTGACCGAACCCAAGTCCTCGCTGGTCAAGCAGTACGTCGCCTTATTGGAAACCGAAGGATTAAAGCTGGAATTTACGCCCGAAGCCCTGGCGGAAGTGGCGCGCTTTGCCTTCCGGGTCAATGAGGGGACGGAAAACATCGGCGCTCGCCGCTTGCATACCATCATGGAACGCGTGCTGGATGTGATCAGCTTCGAGGCGCCCGACATGACGGAAAAGCACGTCACGGTGGACGCCGAATACGTGCAGAAAATGCTCACCGACATCGTTAAGGATCAGGATCTGTCCCGCTACATTCTGTAAATCGGGTAATTGATTAAATGAAGGACGGTCACGCCCGCGAGGGAGTTGCCGAAGCTATAACGGTCGTGCGAAGAGTCTATCGGGCTAGAGGCTAAGCCCGCGAAGCGGGCGGAAAACGGTAGCCCACGGCGTGAGCCGTGGGTAGAATGACAGGAAAAAGTAAGAGCCCCCGAATGGGGGCGAAAGAATCGTTTCCAAACTCACGGTTCTGGCACCCTTCAATTACTCAATTACAAAATTACTCAATCCCCGGTCTCTCCAGTACACTACTCCCTTGATGAAAGTCCCTCTGCAGTTATGGCTGTCGTTGTGCGCCTTGGCGCTACTGAGTGCGTGCGGCACGCCGGGCGCGCCCTCACCGCCGGCTCTGGAATTGCCCCGCCCCTCTACCGATTTGTCGGCCTCACGCAAGGGCGACAAGGTTACGGTCTCCTGGACGCCGTCGCGGAAGACCATGGATGGTCGCAATGTTCGCTTCAAGAGACTTGGGCCCATGCTGGTTTGTCGTGGCATCAACCTGTTTCCCCTGGCCGTTTGCCCCCAAACGGTAGGGCGGGTGCCGCCAGAGCCCGTGCCGGAGCCGGTGAAGGGCGCCAAACCTCCACTCCCGGCCACAATGACTTTTACTGACACGATTCCGGCGGAGCTGCAGCGGAAGTACCCGGCCGGTTTAGCCACTTACGCGGTAAGCGCAACCAATCGGTATGGACGCGACGCCGGATTCTCCAACCAGGTGACAGTGGCCTTGGCGCCCACGCTTCCGCCGCCCGCCACCGTCAGTGTGGAAGTCACGGCCGAGGGTGTTGTCGCCACCTTCCATTGCTCGGGAACCTCCCCGCTGGCCGAATTGCAATACCGTTGCCGACTGTATCGCCAGGAACAAGGCTCGACCGCCAGCGTGGTGGTCGGCACGATTCTCCGCGCCCCCCAGGCTTGCGACTCCGGGCTGTGCCGGATCGTCGACCACGGCTTTGAATGGGAGAAAGTCTACCGCTATTGGGTCGCTATTGTTACCGAGGTGATGGAAAAGGGCAACAAGATCGCCGAAGTGGAAGGTGAGGACTCGCGTTCGGCCATGGTCTTGGCGCATGATGTGTTTCCGCCCGCGGCGCCTAAAAATCTGGAAGCGGTGGCTTCTGGAGTTGGCCAGAAACCCTTTATCGACCTCACCTGGGGCCCGAATACGGATGCCGATTTGGCCGGCTACAATCTCTATCGCCAGGAACCGGGTTCGAAGCAGTGGGTGAAGATCAATTCCAAGCTTATTTCGCTTCCGGCTTATCGGGATGAGGATATTATCTCTGGACGGACGTACACTTATGTCGTAACGGCTGCCGACGTTCGCGGCCACGAAAGCAACCGCAGCGAGCCGAACTCGGAAACGGTGCCATAAAGATTTGTAATTTGGTAATTTGTAATTTGAAAATGGCCGCCTGGGTATGCGGCCATCCTAGCCTCGCACGTTTGCGATGCGGGCAGCGTGGCGGCAAATTACAAATTTGAAATTTGAAATTTGAAATTTGAAATGAGCAACGATGAAATATTGCCGATATGAACTGAATAACGAACACCACTACGGGTTGGTCGAAGCCGTAGCGGGCCACGACATGATCACGCGGATGGTGCTGATGGCGCCCGGTTCCGATGCGTTGATGGACGAATTGCCCACCCGCAAGATCGAGCACATCCCGATCGCCGAGGCCAAATTGTTGCCGCCGACGCTGCCCAGCAAGATCGTATGCATAGGCCGCAATTATGCGGCTCACGCCCGTGAGTTGGGGAACGATGCGCCCGCCGAGCCCCTGATCTTTCTCAAGCCTCCCTCCTCGATCATTGGACCCGGAAAGTCGATTCGCCGCCCCAAGGATTCGGCGCGCGTGGACCACGAGGCGGAGTTGGGCGTGATTATTGGCAAACGCTGCCGCCATCTGCGGGAAGACGAAGACGTCAAGGAATACATCCGTGGGTACACCTGCGTAAATGACGTGACCGCCCGCGATTTGCAGGAGAAAGACGGGCAATGGACCCGCGCCAAAGGCTTCGATACCTTCTGCCCGGTGGGGCCTGTGGTCAATGACGAACTGGATCCCTGGAGCGGCGTGAACGTGGCTTGCCGGGTCAACGGAGAAGTACGCCAGCACGGTAGTACCCAGGATCTCCTCTTCCCGGTGGATACCATCATTCGCTTTGTTTCCCGGGTCATGACCTTGCTGCCGGGCGATCTAATTGCTACTGGTACTCCGGAAGGGATAGGACCGCTGGTGTCCGGCGACGTGGTCGAGATCAGCGTGAGCGGCGTGGGTGCGCTCTCCAATCCGGTAATCGATGATACCGCGGGGTGAGTGGCCTGGGAACGCGGGCTGCCAGCCCGATGTCACTTGGGTTTGGGGTTTGCGGTTTATTTTTCCAGGAGCGAAACGTGTCAGGGCACGACTTTAGTCGTGCCGTAAACGGTACATTATGAAGGGCGGCTTTAGCCGCTGAGCTTCGCGTTTTCCTTGCCTTCATACAAACAGCGGCTAAAGCCGGCAATTTTATTGCGCCGAACGGCACGACTGAAGTCGTGCCCTGACACTCCTGTCTCTCGCACGCAATCAGTGGTTCCATAATATTTAGCCTCCCCGAATCCCCCGGAGAACTCCAATTTTGCAAAACGTAAGAGGCATTGGGCTGCCTGCCCGTACCACGCTGCCACGGCGGCCGAGCGGGTTGGCGGCCCGCGCTCCCAGGGGCATCGAGAATTCCAGCTGACACCTGCATCCTCCGCCCATCTCTGATAATCTCTCTAAGGTCAAGGCCGATTGGCGGGCCAATCTCGCGGGCCGTTCCGGCCCTTTTGAGGGGCATTCATGAAGTTCTTTATCGATACCGCAAATGTAAACGAAATTCGGGAGGCCGAGGCCCTGGGCATTCTGGACGGCGTTACTACCAATCCTTCGCTGATCGCCAAAGAAGGCAAGCCGTTCAAAGAAACCATCCTCGAGATCTGCGGCATCGTCAACGGGCCGGTGAGCGTGGAAGTCACCGCGCTGGACGCGGCGGGCATGTGTGAGCAGGGACGGGAATACGCCAAGTGGCACAAGAACGCGATCGTTAAGTTGCCCACCACCCGCGATGGCGTGAAGGCGTGCAAAACCCTGAGTTCCGAAGGCATTGGCATCAATATGACGCTGTGCTTTTCGCCCAATCAGGCGCTCATCGTAGCTAAGGCGGGAGCCCGCTATGTCAGCCCATTTGTCGGCCGGTTAGACGACATCAGCCAGTTCGGTATGGAGATGGTGAGCCAGATTCTGCAGATCTATGACAACTACGGCTATACGACGCAGGTGCTGGCGGCCTCGATTCGCCATCCCGTGCATGTCATGGAGGCGGCTTTGGCCGGGGCCCACGTTTGCACCATTCCGTGGAAGGTGCTGGACCAGTTGTTCAATCATCCCCTGACAGACAAAGGGTTGGCCCAATTCCTGAAGGATTGGCAGAGCGTGAAAGCCTGATGGGAAGTCGCGAGACTCGAGACTCGAGTCCCGAGTTTGGGCGTTTCCTCGCGACTCGCGTCTCGTGACTCGTGACTTTTAGAGTCCCGACACCTGTCCTGCCGGAAGAAAGTGATATTCCCCAATGGTGACGGCCGTGTGCGAGGCATGGCCGTCCATTCCGGGTATGACGCGCGCCACTTTCGCCTGGCAGATGACCTTGGCTCCCGCGGAGCCGGAGATTTCCGCCGGCATCTCCAGAATCAGTTCCAACGCGGTGCCCACAGGAAATTCCTTGTCCGCATGAAACAGAAGCCCCGAACGGCTGATATTCTCCGTCCCACCGTGCAGCCATTCCGTGCCATTGGCGGCGCGGAGCAGGATCGGGGTGTCGCAGCGCAGGCGCCGCTCCCGGGGCCGCCAAGCCTGCGAGGCGCGCTCGCCGTGCCCCGCGGGTGTCAGGCCGCTGCACTTGCGCGGCGGCTTCTTAGTCGTGTCGGATACCACTAAATTTTCCGGGTGCTCCAGCCGGACGGTACGCCGCATCTTGGCCCAGTCGTAGCGGTACTGGGTACCACATTCCAAGCATATCTGGTAATACTCGCCACCCTCGGATCGCCGGGGCCAGGAGAACTGGTGCCGGCAACTGAACCACATTCGCTTTAAAAGCGTTTCCGCCATGCTGGCATCATGCCTTAGTTTTGTCCTCCCGTAACATTACGAAAGGACGGGGTTTCCTGGGTGCGACTTTACTCACGAAGAATTTCAATGCGACTGGAGATGGGTGGAAGCACCGGCCTTTAGGCCGGCGACTGGAGTTTCTAAATTTTCAAGTGAATTTGGGTACGAACCGGTGGAAGCACCGGGCTTTAGCCCGGTGAACAGTGTGAACCGCAGCAGGGCTTTTAGGCCCGGTGTATGCTGTTACCGGCGGCGGCGAGGCAGCAAATGCAAATGGCACCGCAAGAAATTCGCACGTTCTTCGTCAGTGCTGTGACGTGGGGAAGGCGAGCGATTTTTCGCGCCGAACCTATGGCCCTGCTCTTCCATGGCAAAATCCTGGGAAGAGGCATTTGGTAGAAAATGCGCACGAATACCCTTACAGTTCCGCATCACGAGCGCTGGAAGTAGATCCTGCACCACCGGGCCTAAAGGCCCAACCTAGGCGAGCAATTTCGGCGGGCTAAAGCCCGCCGCTTCCACCGCTCTGTGTCCCAATGTTGTGGCTGAATTCACGTTTTTGGCTTCCCAAAATCTAGAAACTCCAGGCACCGGCCTTTAGGCCGGTGAATTTAGGACGCAAAAATTGCGGCTTTAGCCGCGGGCGGCCGGGCCTAAAGGCCCGCGGATTGATGCCGGGAATTCACCGGGCTAAAGAGCATGTGTGAGAACTGACTTTGGAGCTACATCGAATACAAGATGTTGGGCCTTGCTGAATTCGCAATCACAACATGTGACCCGAAAACCTAGTTCTCACACACGCTCTAAAGCCCGGTGCTTCCACCCGTATGCGGATTTGCTGGCCAGGGCAATGAATTCATTAAGACTAATCCTAGCCTAGGCGCGACAGCAGTTCCGCGGGACTTGGCCCGGACTTGTGGGTAATTGAAAGGGCTGGATACGGCGCTACAACCAACCATTTTCTGCCAGGGCGCAACTCCCGGCGGTGTCTAGGGTTTACTATTTAGGTGAATTGCGTCTGCGGGCATCGAGCTGCGTAATTTTTTCGGAGCTCGCAACTCACAACCCGCAATTCGCAACTGGATAGGGTGCTACTACGAGGCGCTGATATGAACGCAATGAAAGACAGGTCGCGGAGAGTCGGCTTTCGGGTCCTGTGTATTGGACTTATCGTGGGTGCTTTTTCTTTGTCCGCGCTGGCGGAACTGGGTGGTGGCGTGGAATCGGTAAAAGCCGACCAAGCCCGCTTGGGTGCTACGCGGCAGGTGCAACAGGCCGAAGGCTACACCGTGCATGAAATGAAAACCGGCTCTGGAATCGTGGTGCGGGAATATGCCGCGCCCGCCGGAACGGTTTTCGGGGTTAGCTGGAATGGGCCCGTTATCCCCGACCTGCGGCAGTTATTGGGCGAGCAACATTTCGCCGAGTATCAGCAGGCTCGGCAAGCGCAGACTCAACCGGGCGGGCGGATCCATCGCGGCCCGATTTTTGTCGAATTACCCGGTCTGGTTGTGCAAATGAGCGGGCACCAACGGTCGTTTCATGGCGTGGCGATTCTTCCGCAATCGTTGCCGCAGGGCGTATCCGCCGAGGCCATTCGGTGAGCTCGCGGCAACTCTAACCCATGCACAGTCGGCAAGGAGATCATTGTGTCCAAATACCTGCTTTTAGTTCTTATCGGAGTGTTGCTCTTGACCGTTGCCTGTGGCGGCAGCGGGTCGGGGAGTACCGCCGGCAGCAGCAATAACACTAACGGCGGATGCGCCGGCACAACGCCGGCCAGCGCCGCTTCCAATGTGGCGCCGATTACCGTCGACGGCGGTCTTCAAAATAATTATGCGGACGCCGCGTTTGCAACCGTTACCGTCTGCGTCCCTGGTAGTACCACGAACTGTCAGACGATTGACCACCTGTTGGTCGATACGGGATCTGAAGGCCTGAGGGTTTTGGCTTCAGGTGTGGCCGGGGGGAAGTTGTCGCCTAGCCTCCTCGCCTCCGGCAGCAATTCGGTGGTCGAATGTGCCGGGTTTCTCAGCTTCGCTACTTGGGGACCGGTCGAATTGGCGGATGTCCATATATCGGGTGAGATTGCCAGAAACGTGCCCATCCAGGTGATCGGCGATCCCAGTTTTCCCGATACCGATGTTCCAGCGTCGGCGGCATGCCTGAGTGGTAATTCCGCGGATACGTTTCTTGCGGATACGGTATCCGTGTTGGGTAGCAATGGCATCCTGGGAGTAGGACCCTTCCCGGACGACTGTGGTACGGGTTGCGAAGCGGCGCCCACAAGCAGCAACAATCCCGGCCTTTATTACACCTGTTCATCCGGCAACTGCGCTGTTACGGCTCTGTCGTCGGAAACGCAGAATGTACAAAATCCGGTTTCGTCGTTTTCGCAGGACAACAACGGCAGCATCGTTGAACTGCCGGCGATTTCCGCCGCCGGAGCCGCTATCGTCAACGGTTCTCTGGTTTTTGGCATTGGTACGCAATCCAATAATGCTCTAAACGGTGCAACTGTCTTGGGCGTATCCCCGACGGAAGGGGATTTCAGCACTATCTATAAGGGAGTTACTTACCCCGAAAGTTTTATCGACAGTGGGTCTAATTCCCTTTCCTTTCTGACCACCACGATTACGGGCATTCCCCTATGTACCGGTTCCACCGGCGCCAGCGATTTCTATTGCCCGACCGCTACGGAGAGTCTGTCGGCGACGAACGAGGGTGTGAGTGGCAGTACCAAGGTCACGGCCTTCTCGGTGGCCAACGCTAATGAGCTAAATGGCAACTTTAACGCGTTTAGCGATTTGGCTGGGCCGCTGAGCCTCCCGAAGACCTCGTCCGTGGCTACCGCCTTCGATTGGGGGCTGCCATTCTTTTTTGGATGCAATGTGTTTACCTCCATCGAAGGAAAGACTGCGCCATCGGGTACCACCCCGTATTTTGCATATTGAACCTTTCGGGAGGCGTGCGTGGCAAACGACGCGATTGGCGTAGGTTTAATCGGATTCGGAATGGCGGGACAGGTCTTTCACGCCCCCATTATCACGGCAACTCCGGGTTTCAAATTAGCCGCCATCTTCGCGCGCAGCGGAGACCGGGCGCGGGAACTTTATCCCGCCACGCGTGTAGTCCGCTCGCTCGATGAGTTGCTGTCCGACCCCGCGGTCGAGTTGATTGTCGTGGCCACCCCTACGCCTTCGCACTTTGATTTGGCGAAGGCTTGTCTTCAGGCCGGCCGCCACGTCGTGGTCGATAAACCCTTTACCGCCAGCTCGCAGCAGGCAAAAGAGTTGATCGCGGTGGCGCACTCCGCCAATCGCCAGCTTTCCGTTTATCAGAATCGCCGCTGGGACTGCGAGTTCCTGACCGCCGCCAAGCTACTGCAATCGGGCGTACTGGGTGAACTGTTGGAATACGAATCCCACTATGATCGCTATCGTCCCCTGCTGGGCAGCAGTTGGAAGGATCAGGATCTGCCCGGGTGCGGGATGGTTTTCGATCTGGGCTCGCATCTGATCGATGCCGCGCTCACGTTGCTGGGCGCCCCGCTGGCGGTGACGGCCGAAGTTTGGCTGCAGCGCGCCCACGCGGTGGTCAATGACGCCTTTGATCTCCGCTTGCACTATCCCCGGGCCCGCGCGCGCCTGAAGGTGAGCATGCTGAACGCCGAGAACGGACCGCGTATGGCCCTGCATGGCACGGCGGGCTCTTATGTGAAATTCGGCCTGGATGTGCAAGAGGAAGCTCTTAAACGCGGTGAGCGGCCCGGTGCGCCGGGTTGGGGCGAAGAACCCGCGGAGGCCTGGGGCGTGCTGCACTCTGTTTGTGACGGCCTCGAAAAGCGTGAACCGCTTAAATCCGAACCGGGCAACTATCTGGGCTATTACGAGAACGTGCGCGATGCCCTTCGCGGCGTGAGTCCCCTGGCGGTAACCGCGGAGCAAGGCTACCGTACCATCCGGACCGTGGAGTTGGCGCTGGAAAGCAGCCGCCTGCGCCGCACCGTCGATTGGCGGGAAGACTAGGAAAGTTTCAAGTTACCATGCCGGAACGGGACCGAACATCCACCACAGAGACACGGAGTCACGGAGGACACGGAGGTATAAGGGCAAAATTCCCCTTAAGTCTCCGTGACCTCTGTGCCTCGGTGTCTCCGTGGTGGGTGTTCCGGAACTGTTGTCACTTTTTCTTCTTGTTTTTGGCTTTTTCCTGGTACATGGCGGCATCGGCACGGCCGATGAGGTCCTTCAAGGTTTCGCCCTTTAAGCATTCGGTCAACCCGACCGAGGCGGACATCTGCACTTTGGTGGAACCGGCGCTGGACTGAATCTCGTAATCGCCGAAGACCCATTTCTGCATGCGCTCCAGGTGGGTTTGCGCCTCGTTAAAACGACAGTCCAGAATCACCACGAATTCATCGCCCCCCCAGCGCCCGATGATATCGGTGGCGCGGGAAGCCGAGCGCATTTCCGTGGCGAACTGCTTCAACAGGTCATCTCCGGCCAGATGGCCGTGCGTGTCGTTGACCTGCTTGAATCCGTTCAGGTCGAACATGACCAGGCAGAAGGTCTGCTTTTCGGCGATGCGTCGTTCGATCTTGGCCTCGATGGAGCGGCGGGTGTCCAAGCCGGTTACCGCGTCCCGGGAGGTCCGCTGTTCCACTTCTTCCAGCTTGGTTTGATAGACCGTCACCTGCGAGCGCAGTTGAGCTACCGAATCGCGGTTGTCTTTCGCCATCTTGTCGACGCAGATCTTCAATTCATTGGCACTCTGCAAGATGGACGAGCGGATCTGGGTTAAATCCTCCAGATCGGCAATCGACTCCAGGCGCGTCGTGAACTCGATGAATTGGCCGGAATGGCGCTGGTCGCGATCGGCGGCCGACTCGGCCGTGCGGGCCAGCACGATCAGGATCTCCTTGACCTCGCTGGTTTTGTTCTTGAAATACTCCGCCGAGCGCCCGCCCCATTGCTGTAATTGCTCTTCCACCCGCTGTTCGATTTCCTTGACCGCCGGGGGGGTGATTTTTTTGGATAAGCGTTCCGAGATTCTCGCCAGGCTGAGTTGCAAGTCGCGGCCCAACGAGGGACAGACTTGCACGCAGCAGGCTCCGATCACGGCCAGAGTGGAGCGATAGGAATCCAAGGTCGACGAAAATAGCTCGACCGGATCCGCCTCATCGATGTGCTTCTTGAGTTCGCTTGGATCCAGATCCAAGTACTTCTTCAGCGAGATCACGATTTAACCATCCCTTCCGGGGAAGAAGGCAGGTAGGTCTTACACGGGCCTTATTTTTCGTAAAACGGCTTGAGCGCCCATGAAGCGACGCCCAAGCCGGTCAGCCATACCCATCCTCTTTATCGGCATCCTGAAGGAAATCTTTAATTCCTAAGGAATGATCAGTCCCGAGTCCGCCGTGGCCGCTCCATAGGGTATGGAAAGGCGAAACGAAGCGAACAATTTCAAATTTTAAATTTCAAATTTGAAATTGTGCCGCCCTCTGTGGTGAATAATGGATAAGAAATAATGGATAAGCGTTTGGGGAGGAATCTGTGACCGGATCGGAAATTAAAGCCATCGAACAGCCCTTTGTGGTTGAGTACTACTACAAAGCCAAATGGGGTTATGCCGACGAATTTCTCACGTTATTCAAGAAGAATCATTTGCCGCTGCTGCTCAAAGAAGTCGAGTTAGGACGCATTCTCCAAGTGTCGGCTCATACCCCGCGTTATCACGCGACCGAAGATGGCCGTTGGGACTTTCGTATTACGCTGGTCCTCAAAAGCGCCAGCACGGCGGCCGACGGCTTCGATGAGGCGGCCTTGGCCAAGCAGCTTTTTCCCGATCAGGAGACCTTCAAGCGCGAAGAGCGACGAAGATTCGAGATCCTGGAAGCCCACTGGGATCTGCCCCTCAAGACCATCGACTTCAATAAGTAATGGCGATCGGGGGAGCGTAGCGGCGACGATTGTTAGCCCAGCGCTTTAGCAGCTATAAAAATTATAAGATTCGTGTCAGGGCACGACTTTAGTCGTGCCGAAAAGGGCAATAAGAATGTTCGGCTTTAGCCGCTGAGGCTCGTAACACATGCTCAGGGGCTAAAGCCCTCCATATTTTCAGACGTTAACGGCACGACTAAAGTCGTGCCCTGACACGAATCTTGCCATTGGCGCCTACGCCGCTCGCAAGTCTTTCAATTACAAATTACCAAATTACAAATTTGAAATTGCGGCTCATTTGCTTTCCGTGATCGCGCTGACGGCTAGCGTGGTCCCGTTTACGTCGCCCGTCACCTTTACTTTTTTCCCGGCCAAGGCGTCAAACTGCTTGGTGTCGCCTTGCAGGATGTAGAGTTTATCCCCGGACTGCAGGGCATAATGGCTGCCGGCGCGGACACATTCCCGAATGCATTGCGCATCCGGCTGGCCCGGCATCATCGTGTGTTTTTTACCACACATGTCATCGGTCACTACCCCCGTCAGGGTTTGGGTCGCCGCGAAGGCCAGACTGGCGGTGAAAGCCAGGATCAAAAGTGAGAAGTTTAGTTTCCGAACGTTCATCGTGATTTATATCCTCCTAAGAAAAAATGCCTTTAATTACCCAATTACCCGCTTACTCAATGCCTCGATGGCTCAATTCCGCCAGCTCCACGGATAGCGGCTGTAGCTGAACCCGGTCTCTCTTGCGCCCTCGGGGCTTCACCTCGAAGTTCCACTTCCAGATGGCGAAGATAGGTGGATAGATGATTAACTCCATCAAGAAGGACGTAAGAATTCCGCCGATCATGGGCGCGGCGATGCGCTTCATCACGTCGCCCCCCGCGCCCACCGACCACATGATGGGCAGTAACCCGAACAGCATGCAGGCGACGGTCATCACCTTGGGGCGCAAACGCTTGACCGCGCCGTGTACGATCGCCTCCCGCAGGTCGTCCCAACTATTCATCTGTCCGCGCTCGATGGCCTCTTTATAAGCAATATCCAGGTACAACAGCATGAATACGGCGGTTTCCGCATCCACTCCCAGCAAGGCAATCAGCCCCACCCATACCGCAATACTCATGTTGTAATTCAGTAAATATAGAAACCAGACAGCGCCGATGGCCGAAAAGGGCACAGCCAACAGAATGATGCCCGTTTTGACTGCCGAGCCGGTGTTGAAATACAGCAGCAGAAAAACGACAAACAGCGTGATCGGCAGCACGATCTTCAGACGTTCCCGCACCCGCTGCATGGCTTCGTACTGGCCGCTCCATACCAGTTGATATCCGGCCGGTACTTTTACCTTTTCGACCACGGCGCGCTTGGCTTCGGTGATGTAGCTGCCGATATCGCGCCCGCTGACATCCACATACACATAGCCGCTCAACCGGCCATTTTCATCGCGAATCATGCCGGGACCGGTCTTCAGCGAGATATCCGCGATCTGCGCCAGGGGGATTTGGGCGCCAGACGGAGTATTGACCAGCACGCGCTGCAAGGCTTCCAAATCGCTGCGATAGTCGCGCAAGTAGCGCACGTTCACCGAATAGCGCTCCCGGCCCTCCACGGTGGTGGTAACCGGTTCGCCGCCAACGGCCGACATCAGCACTTCGTTGGCATCGTCCACGGTCAGGCCGTAGCGGGCGAGCTGGTCCCGCTTCAAATCGAAGTCCAGGAAGTAGCCGCCGGTCGTGCGTTCCGCGAAAACGCTGGTGGTGCCGGGAATGTCTTTCAACGCCGCTTCAACGTTCGCGCCGATCTTTTCGATTTCCCCCAAATCGGAGCCGAGTACCTTGACGCCCAGCGGCGTACGCACGCCGGTCGTCAACATATCGATGCGCGCCTTGATGGGCATGGTCCAGGCATTGGCAACGCCCGGCATGGTCAGCGCTTCGTTCAGGCCGCCGGCGCCGTAGATCAACTCTTGCGTACTCCGGTGGTCGGGCCAGAAGCGGCGGAGCGCGTTCAGCGTCCAGCGCGGCGCGTGGCCGGAATACCAGCGTTGAGTGGCTGGCCACTGCTCTTGCGGTTTCAGGACCACCACGGTTTCCATCATGGAGAAGGGCGCCGGATCAGTAGCGCTCTCGACGCGGCCCGCCTTGCCGAAGACGCGTTCCACTTCGGGGAAGCCGGCGATGATCTTATCTTGCACCTGCAGTAGCCGCGAGGCTTCCGCCACCGACATGCCCGGCAGCGTGGTGGGCATATACAGCAGCGTGCCCTCATCCAGCGGCGGCATGAACTCCGACCCAAGCTTAAAGAACACCGGAACGGTTGCCGCCATGGCGATCAGCGCTACCGCAATGGTCTTCCACTTATGCTCCAGCACGAACTCGACTACCGGCTGATAAAGCTTCATCAGCGGCCGGCTGATCGGGTGATGGTCTTCGCTATGGATCTTGCCGACCAGCACCGCATTGACGATGCGCGCCAGCCAGCGCGGGCGGAATATGAAATTATCCATGCGCGTGAACAGCAGCCGCATGGCTGGATCCAAGGTGATGGCCAGCAGGGCGGCTATGGCCATGGCGAAGTTCTTGGTGAAGGCCAGAGGCCTAAACAATCGGCCTTCTTGCGCCTCCAGGGTAAACACGGGCAGAAACGAGACGGCAATCACTAGCAACGCGAAAAAGCTGGGACCGCCGACTTCCTTCACCGCCGAAATAACCACCTGATGGTAGTCACCCACGCGGCCCCCGGCATTCCAGTGCTCCAGCTTCTTGTGGGTCTGTTCGACGACGACCACCGCCGCGTCTACCATGGCTCCGATGGCCACCGCCATCCCTCCCAGCGACATGATGTTGGCCGTCATACCCGACATCTGGATGGGAATGAACGCCAGAATGATGGTGATGGGAATGGTGATGATGGGAATGATGGCGCTGGGGAAGTGCCAGAGAAAAATCAGAATTACCACACTGACGATAATCAGTTCTTCCAGCAGCGTGTGCCGCAGGTTTTCGATCGAGCGGTCAATCAGTTCGGAGCGATCGTAGGTGGTCACGATCTTGAGCCCCGCGGGCAGGGTCGGCTCCACTTCGGCGATTTTGGCCTTAACCCGCTCGATCACCTTCTGTGCGTTTTCGCCGAAACGCATGATCACCACGCCGCCCACGGTTTCTCCCTGGCCATCGAGTTCGGCTACGCCGCGCCGCATGTCCGGTCCATAGGCGACGGTGGCCACATCGCGCACCAATACCGACGCGCCCGTCTGCGGGTTCGTAATCAGGGGGATCTGCGCAATGTCGTCCAGCGACTTGATATAGCCGCGGCCGCGCACCATGTACTCGCGGCCAGTCTGTTCCACCAGACGCGCGCCGACGTCGTTGTTGGACTTCTGAACCGCGTCCACCACCATGTTGATGGGGATCTTGTAGGCCAGCAACTTATTGGGATCGACATTGACCTGGTACTGGCGGACGAATCCGCCTACCGGCGCCACTTCCGCTACGCCCGGTACCGATTGCAAGGCATAGCGGAGGTACCAGTCCTGATAGCTGCGCATCTCCGCCAGCGAATGCTGGCCGGTCTTATCCACCAGCGCATACTCGTAGACCCATCCCACGGCGGTGGCGTCTTTGGCCAGTTCTACATTGACGCCTTTGGGCAGGCGCGGCGTAACCGAATTCAAATACTCCAGCGTGCGTGAGCGCGCCCAATAGATGTCGGTGCCTTCGTCAAAGATGATGTAGATGTAGGAGAAGCCGAAATCGGAAAAGGCGCGAATATCCTTCACCTTGGGCATGCCCAGCAGCGCCGAGGTGATGGGATAGGACACCTGGTCTTCCATAATGTCGGGACTGCGGTCCCACTTGGCGTAGACAATGACCTGGGTGTCCGATAAATCCGGGATGGCGTCCAGCTTGGTATTCTTCATGGCGTTCCAGCCAAAGAACACAGCTACGCCGATGAAGAGAAAGACCAGGTACTTATGCCGGACACAGCTTTCAATAATGCGGTCAATCATTTGCCCTGGCCCTCCACGGCATTCACCGCCGCCAGCATTTCTTGGAGAGTGCGCACGGCCCCGCCATTGACGGCGACAAAGGCGTCTGCCGCGGCGCGAGTGGAGAAGGCGAAGGCGCCCGGAGAGCAGCGGTCGAAGTCGGCTTGCTGCATCTGCTTCATCTCGCCCATGCGCATCATGTCGTGCGTGCAGGCCACCACGCGGCTGCCGTCCACGTACCAGGCCTGTTCGGGTGCAAGCTTGCGCCCGCTGTTGTAGTCGGTTACTTCAATCAGCCGCACCGGTTGATGTCGCTGAAAGCCCTCGGTAATTGCGCAGTGCGCGCAGCAGACATGGCGCCGCCGCCCGCCCACCTCGGCGATCACCGCCGACTGCGGACTGATATGCCGCTGGCAAAAGCCGCAAACCGTTTCCGAGCGGCGCTTCACCATATATCCGCCGCCCAGCAGAGCCCCGCCAATTACGATCAACAGTACGATTGCCGCTAATGAAATCTTCTTCGCCATGACTCTGTCCTCACGCTAGCCATTCGTGTTGGGGTGAAAGCATAGCACTCCAGCAGGGTGGAAGCACCGGGCTTTAGCCCGGTGAACAAACGCCCTTAGTACTTGGGCCTTTAGGCCCGGTGGCGCACCATACACCGGGCCTGAAGGCCCGTCTGCTAACGAACATTGGATCACCGGGCTAAAGCCCGGTGCTTCCACCTGTGTGTATGCCCGAACCTCGACTTCAAAGCCACTCGCCACTCGTGACTCGCGTCTCGTGACTCAATGCATCTTGCTTTCCGAGTCGAGCAGGAAATTGCCCGAGGTCACCACGGTTTCCCCGGCTTTCAAACCCGCCAGAACTACCACCTTGCCGTCGATCTTGGCTCCCATGGTGATTTTGCGCGGCTCGAAGCTGCCGTTCTCGTGAACCACGAAGATCTGCTGTTCCTTGCCCGAGTCCAATACCGCTTCCTGCGGCACCACAATCTGGTTGCCGTAATCGACCTTCAAGGTCACGTCGGCGAACATCTGCGGCTTCAGTTGCATGCCGGGATTGGCCAGGTCAATGCGTACCTTCATGGTGTGAGTAGCCGGATCCACCGCCGGATAAATAAAAGAAATTCTGCCGCTCCAGGTCTTTCCCGGGTAATAGCTGAGCTGCATTTCCGCCCGTTGCCCCACTTTGATAAAGGGAGCTTCGTACTCGTATACGTCGGCGTTCACCCATACGCTGGAAAGATCCGATAGCGTGTACAGCTCTAAATCGGGGTTGACCGAGGTTTGGGGGAAAGCCTTGCGGTCCATCACAACGCCGCTGATCGGAGAATAGATGGTCAAGGTGCGTGTCACCTCGCCGGTCTTGTCGAGCTTATCGATTTGGGCATCGCTGATATCCCACAGCTTCAGGCGTTCGCGCGCCGAGCGCACCAGGGATTGCGCTCCTTCCGCCACCTCCGCAAATTGCGATCCGCCCATGGCCTTTTCTCCGCGCTTGGCGATCAGGTATTCCTGTTCGGTGGCCACCAAGTCCGGGCTATAAAGGGTAAACAGAGGCTGGCCCTTGCGGACAGATTGACCGGCGTAGTTCACGAAAACTTTGTCCAGGAATCCGGTCACTTTGACGTGAATATGAGCGATCCGCGATTCGTCGGCCACTACTTCGCCGGTGGTGCGCACCTCGCGTACCAGGGATTCGCGCTTCACCTCCGCCGTGCGTACGCCAATCTGTTGCTGCTTGTCGGCGCCAATGGTCACGGAACCGGGAGCACTCTCCGCGGGCTGGTTGTCGGCATACTTGGGGACGAGTTCCATGCCGCAGTCCGGTGCTTTTCCCGGCTTGTCGGATTTGTAGATGGGATGCATCGGATCGTACCAGTAGAGAATCTTGCGCTCTCCCGGAGCCGCGGTGGCGGCGGCAGCGGCGGAGGCCAATGGCGCGGTGTCCGCGTAGCGCGGTACCAGATCCATGCCGTCGGGGGCTTTGCCGGGTTTTTGATAGTGATTCTGGGGATTCATCGCGTCATACCAATAAAGCGTCTTCCGCTCCCCCGCGGAGGCTTCCTGGGCAGGACCATTGTGCGCAAAGGCCGCCACCACTTTGCTTCGGAACACCGTGACGATGGTCAGGACGGCGGCCACGATCAAGGCAAGAATGCGTAAGTTTTTAGTATGTGCCATTTTTCCCTGCTCCATTAATGGTGGAAGCGCCGGGCTTTAGCCCGGCGGATTGCTACCCACAAACGATTGGGCTTCAGCCCCGGCCCGCGGCTAAAGCCGCCAATCACATCCGCCCCAAATTCACCGGGCTGAAGCCCGGTGCTTCCACCGGTGTGGAGGAAATTATTTCTGCAACCAATAAACGCGTGCCCTAATACGAAACATGTTGCCCATGTTGTTCGCCGGTTGTTCATACGTTATTTCGCCTGCCCGGTTCCGCCGGTCAATTCCACTCCCGCCAGCGCTTCCATGCGCGCCAGCGCGGTCTGGTAGTCGGCCACTTCGCGGTAGTAATCGGTTTGGTAGCGCACGATGGTGGTAAAGTTTCCCAGCACGGTCGCGAAATCTGCCGTGCCCGTCTGGTATGCCGACATCGAAGATTCCAGCGCCAGCGAAGATTGCGGGATCACGGCCTGCGCGAAGAGCTTGAGCAGTTGATCGCTTGCCTTGGCCGCCAGGTATTGTTCCTTCAACTCGAAATAGAGTTGGTTGTGCCAGGCGTCACGGCCGCGTTCCGAGCTGATACGCTCGTCGGTGGCTTGCGCAATCGCTTCCCGCTGCCTTGACTTGTAGAACACTGGCAGGTTCACGGTGAAGGTGAAGCCGTGCATGTCAGGCATGGCCGGACGCTGCTCATACATGTAGCCCACGCTCAGGTCGGGCCGGTAATCCAGCTGTACCAGATCCACCGCCAACTGATTACGCTGCGTCATCTGCTGCATGCGTTGCATTTCGGGGTCGTTACGGCCGGCCAGCTTGAACAGGTCGTCGAGCGTGTATGTCAGCGCCGCGGTCTCGACCGGCGCGGCCGGCGGCAGGCTGGTCTCCGGGGCGTTGCCCAAAAGTGCATTCAATTGCGCTTGCGCGGTGGCCCGTTGCTGCTCCAGGACGGTTTGTTTCTGCAGCAGCATGGAAATTTCCACCTGCGCCTTCAATACATCCTGCTGTATTCCTTTGCCCACCCGATAACGCGCTTCCGCAATCTGGGCCAGTTGGTTCAGCAGCTCTTTGTTCTTTTGCGTGGTCTCCAGGGCATGATCGTAGTACCAGTAGTCGTAATAGGCCGCCTTCACCGCGGTGGCAATACGCCGCCGTACGGCTTCCATATCGGTTTGCGCCGCGTCGGCTTCTTTATTGGCGATCTCGCCCCGCAACCTTAGCTTGCCGGGGTAAGGAAGCGTCTGCATGGCGCTGACACTGCGATAGGAAGAAGGGTCGCCCGCCTGCGTGCTGAAGGGCGTGATGTTCCCCATCCATCCAATCCCCACACTGGGTTCGGGCAGGGTCCGCGCTTGCGGAACTTTGTGGCGCTCGGCTTCCGCGGCATACTGGGCGGCCTGCACAGTGGGATTTCGCGCCAACGCTTGGTTCACGACATCATCCAGGCGAAGCATTTCCGCCTCGCCGTTCGCGGTCGTTTGTGGCCCGGGATTTTCCGCTGTGCCCACTCTGGGCGTCAGCAGGAACAGACTGGCCAGGAACATGCCGAGTATTACTCGTCCCAGCTGTTCCATGTTGGATCTCTTCATGGGAGCCTCTAGCTTGGTTGTTCAGAACTGATTCTTGGGATCAGACACTAAGGCCTGACTGATGATTCCAATGCGAGGGAAGAAGAAATCAGATGAGGAAGGTGCAAAGCCGGGCTTGAGGTTCCTGATGCTTAACCAGCTTGTCGGGACTGTAATTGTCGAATCGAACCGGAGCTACGGAGGGCAGAGCGACACGCGCCACTACCACTGGCTGCGCCGTACCAGCCTGTAAACTAGAGGAGGGCGCTTGCCGTATGGGACTTGGAACAGTCTTGGATGAATGCAGATTGCAGCACGGCGCGGTGGAGGTGAAAAACATTGCCGTTCCGGCCTTCCGGGCATGCATCTTGGCGCAGTGCTCGCACGCCGGCATCGTGGAGCCTGTGGCGGACGAAGACTTTGTCGCAAACAGCGGGGCTGCGCCGGATAACAAAACCAAGGCGAGCACTGCCGAAACGAATTTGAAAAAAATCTTCACCGCACCTCCGAGGCTAGGATAGCAGAGCCCAGGAGTCTGTGATTCCCGTCACAGATGGAGCACCGAGGATAACTCACGCTAACGCCTCAAGTCTTTCGATCCACTGGCGGAAATGCGGGCACTCTTGCCGTATTCTGTCGATGCCTACGGCCTCCGCGGCCAGCGTTCCGTCCAGAATCTTGCGATATCCCGCGTAGATGGCACGAACTCGCTTTGAGGGGGCACTGTTGGGATCGTCGTTGATGTCTTCGGGCGTCGGGAATTGTCTGCGGATGGCTTCAAACTGTGGGGCTAGGCCCTGCTGCCCGAGTCCGCGAGCAAGGGCCGCGGGATCGCTGAACAGCAATCCCTCAAACTCGTGCAGTTGAAGATACGGAAGGAAGCGAATGTCAGAGCGCAGATTTGGAGATTCGGCGATAATATCCGCCTTTACTGCTTGTTCAATATGGGTGACTTTGTCCACGTTTGGCAGATTTGCCGGGAGGGGCGTTCCCGGAAAGCCTCGGCCTAATCCATAAAAATCTAGCATGGTGGAGCAGTAAGCCGCCTGATCCTGCTTCAACTGCAAGATTACATCCTTCTTTACGCGGGCGTAATTTGTGTTTCCGCCCTTGTGGCCAGGAGGCCCGAGGATAATAGGCGTCAAGTACACTTTGTGCTGATATAAAACCGGCGCGAGAATATTCTTTACGAATGACTCCTCTGTCTGACCCTCCACTACAACGCTGACGCGCCTCACGAGAGATGATCCCCTGGGTTCTCCTGTGGCGGCGTGGCGGTAGTGGCGTCGATTACCATGCTTGCAGGCTGTCGATTCTCCTCGTCTTGCGGACGCCCCCCCAGGACATTCTTCTGCCACAATTCGCCCAGCGTGTATTCTCCCAACCACTCCGATAAGTGAGCGGAGTCCAAACGACGGAATGTCGATTGCCCGTCTACGCGCTCGACCACCACGACATCCTCGGGAGTAAACTCACTCAGCAACGGCGCCGATTGTGTCGAAACAATTACCTGGTGGGTGTGCCAGGGCAAGTTTGGGTTCTTCATCGTGGCCTGCTGAAACAGACCGGCCAAAAGCGTCAAGGCATAAGGATGCAATCCGAGTTCCGGCTCGTCAAAGAGGATCGTTCTCGGAGCAGAAGGCTGAAGCAATGCTGTAGCTAAGCAGATAAAACGAAGTGTCCCGTCCGAGAGCTGACTGGCGAGGAAAGGATAATCCGAACCCTGCTGTAACCAATCCAGTTGAATCCAGTCAGGGTTTGTGGATACTGGACGGAGCCTGAAATCGTCAAAAAATGGCGTAGCCAACCGCACTACATCGCGGATCTTCTCGTAGACTGATCGGTGGGTCGAGCTAATCCGATACAGAAATGCCGCCAAATTGTTAGCATCGGGCCGCAGGGATTCAGTGTCATTGATCTGTCCCTGGCGGCGAACTCCCGCTGTTGCACTGGTGTCGTGAAAGTGATAAACGACCCAGTCTGAAACAGCGTTATAAACATAGTGCGGAACGCCGTGAGGCCCCATGAGGCCGGGTGCATCTTTCAGATCCTTCAGCTTGGCCTCTTTATGCCCAGAACCGAGGGATTTTCGACGGTCGCCGTACGCCGTTGCTTCATCCGCGAAAACCAACTGATTGTCGACGGCCGGGATCAGGGAAAACTCATAACCGTTGTTGCCGAAATAGAGCTTAGCGGAAATTTGTTTGGTGATCTTAGGACCTAGAAAGAGGCATCTGTCTGCGCCGCCCTCGGTGACCCTAACAAATCTTTCAAGGTGCTGATCGATCAGCTCTCGCAGGAGACGAAAGAATCCAATGAAGTTGCTCTTGCCGGCTCCGTTGGCGCCGATGAGCACATTCAAAGGCCGAAGTTCAAACTCCTCCAGCTTCTGAATGGACTTAAATCCTTCGATCGTAAGCTTCTTGATGGTATCGCTCATAAGGTGGCGCACCGGAAATCAGCGTGTGGCTCATAATGTAACACGACGCTAAGTCGAACAGGTACAGCGCCTCTGGCGCCCTTCCTCGGTCTCTACCCAAAGTCCTGGCAATTCGCTCACGCACCCCGAATCAGGATGATAGTACAACCCCAAGCCGCCGCCAGCTTAATTGGACCGAAAGCTATGAACCGTAAACGGTAAATATTTTTTAATTTGTCGCGCTCCTTCGGCACTGATAGGATGTAAGTGTTTACTTACAACTGCTGGGAAATCGGCATCACTGCCGGACGAGCAGCATCTCATTTATATTCGTGAGTTCGTTTTTCTTAACTTCGGCCATGCTTTTGAAAAAAACTACTTTCCCCGGAGTTTGCGCCTGAAAGGAAGACTGGTGATTCGCAATCCGCGGAGCATTTCCGCTCAAATCAGGTGGAGTTTATTGCTGGCGTTGCTGGCTCTGGGGGGCATGATGGCCGCCCAAACGGTGACGCCGGGTCCGGGTCTCGGACTGTCCGTGCCCACGCTGGATAATTCCCAGAATCCGTTCCTGGGAGGAACGCCCTCCGGGCAGCTCTCGCCGGAGACGATCGATCTCTCTTTGGCCAACGCGTTGGACCGTGGACTGAAATTCAACCTCGGACTGATCGTGAGCGAGCGGGGATCGGACCAGGTACGCGCGGCGCGCCTGAAAGCGCTCAGTGAGTTGCTGCCGAACGTGAATGCGCATGCCACCGATCAGGTGCAGCAAATCAATCTGCTGGCGCTGGGCGTTCCTTTGAAATTCCTGCAGGGATTGTCGCCCATCGTGGGGCCTTTCAGTGTATTCGACGCGCGCGGAACCGCGACGGAAGCCGTCAGTTGGCACGCCATCAATGCGCTGCAAGCGGCGCGCGAGGCCGTGGTCGCTTCGCAACATGATGTGCGCAATGCCCGTGATCTGGTGGTGCTCTACGTCGGGGGCGGATATATCCAGGCGTTGTCCGACCAGGCTCGGATCGTGGCCATCCAGGCGCAACTGACGACGGCGCAGAGCCTGTACCAGCAAGCCGTGGACATGAAGCAGGCTGGAGTGATTGCCGCCATCGACGTGCTGCGGGCTCAGGTGGAAATGCAATCGCAGCAGCAACGGCTGGTAGCTGCGCAAAACGATTTTGCCAAAGACCAACTGGCCCTCAGCCGCGCCATCGGTCTGCCCCTGGCCCAGCAGTTTCGCCTGACCACGGAGGCGCCCTACCGGCCCAACCCACCCATCCCGCTGGATGTGGCCCTGGAGCGGGCCTTCGGCTCGCGTGCGGATTACCAAGCGGTACTGGCGCAGCAGCGGGCGGCGGAGTTTTCCTATCGCGCCGCCACGGCCGAAAGGCTCCCGAGCATCCAACTCTATAGCGATTATGGAGTTTTAGGACCGGAGGCGGGCCACTCGCACGGCACGTTCACCTCGGCCGCAACCTTGGAAGTCCCCATTTTCCAGGGAGGCAAAATTCGTGCCGACGAAGAATCGGCCCAGGCCGTACTGCAACAACGCCGGGCGCAGACCCAGGACGCGCGGGTGCGCGTGGAGTATGAGGTGCGCTCGTCATTCTTGGATTTGAATTCGGCCGCGCAGCAAGTCGACGTCGCGCGCAGTTCCCTGGCCTTGGCTACCGATACCTTGCAGCAGGCGCGGGACCGGTTTGCCGCCGGAGTCACCAATAACATTGAAGTCATCCAAGCCCAGGAGTCCCTGGCGCTGACCAACGAAAACTACATTGCCAGTTTACTGGCGCATAATCTCGCCAAACTGGCCCTGGCCCGCTCCCTGGGAGAGGCCGAGACCGCTGTTAAGCAATATTTGGGAGGAACTCCCTAGTGCCGAGCCCCGTGAAATCCGCCACCGATGAGAAACTTCGCCCCACTTCCGCTAACCTTGACGAAGGCCATGAGCCCTTGCCGGAGGACACGGAATCGCCCACTCCGCGCGAGCGCGCCCAGTCTTATTTCCGCGACCGGCCGCACGCCGTCTGGATCATGCTCTTGATTGCCGTGCTGGTCGTGGGCGCGGGCACGCAAGTGTGGAAATACTACTCGGTGCGCGAGAGTACCGACGACGCCGAGATCGACGGCCACATCGAGGCCGTAGGCGCGCGCGTCAGCGGCACCGTCATCAGCGTCAACGTGACCGACAATCAGTACGTGGAGAACGGCACGGTGCTGGTCCAACTCGATCCCAGGGATTTCCAGGTGGCACTGGATCGGGCGCGAGCCGACTTGGCCGACGCGCAAGCTGTGGCGGCGGGGGCGCACTCCGGGGTGCCGATCACCAGCACCACCACGGCCAGCAATATGTCCTCGGCGAAGGCGGCACTGAATGCCGCGCGCAAGGAAGTGGATGCGGCCCGGGCGCGTCTGCTGGAAGCCCAAGCCAATGATACAAAAATGGCCGCCGACCTGAGGCGCGCGCAACAGTTGGTCGAAAAAGACGAGATTTCGCAACAGCAGTACGATGCCGCCGTAGCCGCCGCCCAAGGGATGAAAGCATCCGTCGAAGCCGCCGCCGCCAACGTGGCCAGCGCGCAAAGCCATGTGGCCCAGGCCGAGGCCGAGGAGCGCTCCACGCAGTCGGCGCCTCAGCAAGTCGCCGTCACCCGCTCGCGGGCTGATGCTGCCGACGCCGCCGTTCTGCGCGCCCAAGCCGCGGTTCACCAGGCTGAACTCAATCTGCAATACACCACCGTCCGCGCGCCCTTTACCGGCGTTGTCAGTAAACGCAGTGTGGAACCTGGCCAGGTGATTACCTCCAGTCAACCGGTCTTTGCCTTGGTCAACTTGGAAGACGTCTACGTCACCGCTAATTTTAAAGAGACACAATTAGCCCACATGTGTCCCGGCCAGCCCGCCACCATTCACGTCGACTCCTACGGACGTGACTATCAGGGACACGTCGATAGCCTGAGCGGCGCTACCGGCTCCCGCTTCAGCTTGCTGCCCCCGGAGAATGCCACCGGCAACTATGTGAAGGTGGTACAGCGCGTGCCCGTCAAGCTGGTCTTCGACAGTGGCCAGGATCCGAATCACAATCTGCGGCCCGGAATGTCGGTGGAACCCACGGTCCGAGTGGATCAGGGGTGTAGAAAGCAATAAGCAACAAGCAATAAGCAATAAGCCAGAACCGGGCAAACCGTGTTTTGCGCTGCTTGCTATGAGGCGGGACGAAGCTGCGGTCTAGTGCCGCGGGCGCGGAGACAATAGCCCGGTACGCGCGTGGTGTGTGTTGTCGATTTTTTTACAGCTTCTGAGTACGGGAAACCGGTTTGACTTGGTTAGGCACTGATGCGGAAGTTTAGGAACACGTGAAGCCGGGTTTGGCTTATTGCTTGTGGCTTATTGCTTATTGCTTAATTTCCTATGTCCGAACATCGCGTCATTAATCCGTGGCTGATCGCTATCTCGGTGATGCTGGGTACCTTCATGGAGGTGCTGGATACCACGGTGGTGAACGTGTCTCTGCCGCATATCGCCGGCAGTCTCGGGGCCACCGTCGATGAGGCCACCTGGGTACTTACCTCGTACCTGGTTGCCAATGCCATCATTCTGCCCATGACCGGCTGGCTGGCGAACCGCTTTGGCCGCAAGCGCATCCTGATGATTTCCATCGGCGGCTTCACCATTGCCTCGGTGATGTGCGGCCTGGCGCCCAACCTGCCGATTCTGCTGCTGTTTCGCGTGCTTCAAGGAGCGACCGGAGGCGGATTACAGCCTTTGTCGCAGGCGATCATGCTGGAGGCTTTCCCGGCCAGCAAGCGTGGGAAAGCGATGGCCTTCTGGGGACTGGGAATCGTCGTGGCGCCCATGCTGGGCCCGGTGCTCGGCGGCTGGCTCACCGATACCTATTCATGGCGCTGGCTTTTCTATATCAACGTGCCCGTGGGCATCCTCGGGCTCATCATGTCGGAAGTCTTCGTGTTTGATCCGGCATACATCAAGAAGATTGCAGCCAAGGTGGACTATTGGGGGATCGGTTTGCTGGCGGTCGGCATGGGCGCATTGCAGATCATGCTGGACAAGGGCCAGGAAGACGACTGGTTCAGCTCGCGTTTCATTCTTACCCTGACCATCCTGGCGGCGGTGGGCCTGGGATGTTTCCTGGTCAATGAAATGTGGCAGGAGCATCCCATTGTGAATCTGCGTGTCTTCCGGATACGCACTTATAGCACCGGCGTGCTGCTGATGACCGTTCTGGGATTTGTGCTCTACGGCAGTATGGTGCTGCTCCCCATCTTTTTGCAGTCCTCGCTCGGTTATTCGGCGCTCAATGCCGGGGTGGCCATGCTGCCCCGCGGCTTGGGGTCCTTCATCGCCATGCCTTTGGTCGGTCTGCTGATGGCGAAAATCGAACCTCGTAAACTACTCTTTGTGGGGCTGGCGGTGGCCTCCGCCAGCCTATGGATGCTATCCGGCATCAATTTGAATGCCGGGTATTGGGATATTTTCTGGCCGCAATTTATCCAGGGCATGTCGATGGGATTTATCTTCGTTCCCTTGACTACCGCTACGCACGACCCCATTGCCAAGGAGCAAATGGGCAATGCCACCAGTATTTTTAACGTGATGCGCAATATCGGCGGCAGCATCGGCATTGCCAGTGTGACCACGATTGTGGCGCGCGCCGCTCAGACCAATATCAAGATCCTGGGGGCAAACATTACTCCCTATAATCCGGCCGTGCGTAACATGATGAAAGGTACGACCGGGCTATTCGCCTCCCGCGGCGGCAGCTCCCTGCCGGTCGCCACCAGTCAGGCGAATGGCGCGATGTTCGGCATGGTGCAGCGGCAAGCCGCCATGCTGGCCAATATTCATGCCTTCCGGCTGCTGAGCCTGATCTTTCTGACTTCCATCCCGTTAATCCTGCTGATGCACCGCTCGCGCCACCACGGCGGCACTGAGTCGGGCGTGCACTAAGTTAATGGCGTCGGGGACTCGCTTTGCGTGCTAGATAGCGATGATCGAGAGCCTGCCGAACTAAGGTTTTGATCACGGCTTGCCGACTGATATTCAAATCCTTTGCGGCCTCGTCGAGTTCGGCTAGCATCGGGGCGGCGAAATCGACGTTTACCCGTTGAATCGGCGCCATCATTTTTCCCGCGTTCGTAAAGAAGGGGGAAATATTTTCTCCGGAATCGGCGAGCCGGGCAATGGTCTCCGCGGAAACTGCCTTTTTACGAATACTCTTCATACAGCTTGTTGGTTCCTCTTTGGTTGCTTTTGGTATAACTGTTATACCATAGTTCTTTTAGAATCGATTGTTCATGAGAGTAGCCCTCACCGCCGCCGCCTGTATCACGCCCCAGCGTTGGATCGCCGACCCGCTACTGCTGATCGAGGATGGCGTGATTGCATGGGTGGGGCGGCGCGAGGAAGTGGAAGCGCCGCGCGGCACTCGCGTTGTCGAGTTTGCCGGCTCCGTGCTGGCTCCTGGATTCATCGATGGGCATATTCATGGCGGCGCTGGATACGACGTGATGAGCGCCGATGCCGCCGGCTTCGTTGCCCTCGAAACTCATCTGGCGGCCCATGGAGTCACAAGTTACCTGCCCACCACCGTAACCGCTTCGGTCGACGATACCCTGCGAGCGCTGGAGCGGTTGGCGGCAGCCATTGAATTGGCCGAGTGTGCTCCCGCCGGCCGACTCCGTGCTCGACCGATTGGCATCCATCTGGAAGGGCCATTTCTCAGTCATCAGCGGCGTGGCGTCCATCCGCCTGAGCACCTGCACCCGCCCTCGGTTGCGCTGTTTCATCGTTTTTGCCAGGCCGCTCAGGGCCGCTTACGGATCGTAACCCTGGCGCCGGAATTGGCGGGAGCGGGCGAACTAATCCAAGAAGCTCTGGCCTGTGGGGTAGGCGTCTCCTTGGGCCATTCCGATGCCGGATACGAAGCGGCGCAGGCGGCGATCGCCGCCGGAGCCCGGCAGGCGACTCATACCTTTAATGCCATGCGTCCAATGGATCACCGCGAACCGGGCATTGCCGCCGCCGTGTTAAACGATGCTCGCGTCTGTGCGGAAATCATCGTGGATGGCATACACGTGGCGCCCGCCATGGTCGAGCTTTTGTTGCGGGCCAAGGGCAACGATGGCGCCTTGCTGGTGAGTGATGCCATCAGCGCCTCGGGCATGGGCGATGGCCGCTGGCGCTTGGGCTCTTTTGACGTGGAAGTGCGCGGAGGAATCTGTCAGGGCGGGGAAGGGAAGCTCGCGGGCAGTGTTCTGACCCTGGACCATGCCGTGCGCAATGTCATGGCCTTTGCCCACTGGGACCTTCAGGATGCCGTGCGCCTGGCCACGCTGAACCCGGCTCGCCAACTCAACGAACTGCCCAAGCGAGGCATAATCGCTCCCGGCGCGCTGGCGGATATCGCCATACTCTCCCCTGCGGGCGAGGTGAGACAGGCCGTTGTGCGGGGACACTGTATCTAAGGGACGAAACATTTCAAATTTGCAATTTGGTAATTTGTAATTTGCCGGACATCATCCGCACGTGCTACATTATGCTTACTTTTGTGCTACAGGTGAATTCAATGACACGTGTTATCAGGAAGAAGCAACCTTTGGCCGTGCGCGGGACAATCGAGGCAACCGAGCGCGCATTGAAAGCGGCGAACGAGACGCCTGGCCGATTCCGCGATGCTTTGACGATTGCGGAAGAGACGGGGCTGCTGAAGGGCGCTCGAACCGAGTTGGTACGCGGCCGAATGCCCAAAGCGCTGGTTGCCAAAGCCAAGGCGCGCAGCGGCGTCCAGTCGGATACGAAACTCATCGAGGTTGCGCTCGCCACTCTCGCGGTGGCCGACGAGTACCCGGACTGGCTGATCTCGCAGCACGGAACCGTCAGTAAGGACATTGATCTTGATTTCTGAACTGGACAGCATTCTTCGGCGCATCAAGCCCGAGAAACGAATTCTTCCGCTCAAGCCTAGGAATGCCTCCGAATTGTCATTTCTTGGGCCGACTCAGCGGGTGCGGACGAAGCTGCTCTACGACACGACCGTTTACATTGACATTCTTCAGGGAAGGTTTCCGCGCGATGGCGAAATTGCGTTGCGAACGGCCGACGCTTGGCACTCAACTGTAACGGCCGCGGAGTTATGTGCGCCTATTGGCTCTCTCGAACCGCGACACCCGGGCACGGCTCAGGCGGTGAAACAACTCGTCGCGGCAATCGAGCGAAGGCCAGTGTATCGCACGATCGTTCCCGACCGCGAGATATGGTTGGAAGCGGGAATCCTCGTGGGAGTCCTGACGCGGCTGCAACAATACAGTGCCTCTGACCGCCATCGCGTGCTCAACGACGCGCTGCTGTTCGCGACGGCGCGGAAACACGGACTGACTGTGTTGACGCGCAATCTGCGCGATTTCGATCTACTGCAGCAATTGGAGCCTTCCTGCGCCGTGCTCTTCTATTCCTAAACGAAGTATACTGGCCCGATTCTGAATGGTCCCATTCCGTCACATTACACTGGCTTGATTCCGCTGGAATCCGCAGGTGACCGCAAGAAGAAGTCGTGGTTACCTAAGTGAAGCAGTTACAAATTCCCTCAATCCCTTTTCGGATGTTCCGAAACCCTGTCCCTGGGGAAGCTCTTAAATTCAACTTCATGCGCGCGCGCAGTCGCACGGCCCTCGCGGTCGGTTGTATGTTCCACCAGCGTGCCCTTCAATACATGAAACGCTTCGTCTCCGGGTGCTTTGCCGGGGCCGTGCTCTATGGTTCCGTGAAATTCGTAGAATACCCCGTGCACAACTTCCGTTGTGAAGTTCAGCTTGTTGCCATCCAGCGTGCCCTGTTTGAGGAACTGATCGAGAAATGAACCTTCGTCGCTCGGCAAAGTACCGAAGCGTGAGACAAAGCCGCTGACGTTCCCAGGCTTTGCGGTAGAGAATGCTGGCTTGCCATGGGCAACGGCGGCATTGGTCGGGTCTTCGAGCGTGATCTGCAGAAACTCACCGTCCTGCATAAAGGTGTACATGCCGGAAATCTCGTCGCGAGCCGTTTGGGGATCGGGTGCCTGACCGGATGCGGTTGGCGCCCAAGCGCCTAAGGTGAGCAGCAACGAAAATAGACTGATAGCCAACTTGTTCATAAAGTTTCCGTACCCATTAGAACATGACCTTTCGGGCGTGACGGCATCTAAAGTTGCACGCCAGACCTGGGGTTGGCGCGGTTATGATTTCGCTATGGGCCCCGGTTTGCAATATGCACAGCCTGATCCATCCCGTTCCGCCGTATCCGGAAATGCCGGTGCCCTTGCCCTGTCTAGCTGTCATCGAGCGCCCATCTTTCCGCCCGCCGCAATTTCTCATTGAGCTGACGCCTTGGCCCGAGGTTTTCTTTGGGAACCTGGCCGATCTGCTGAGCGCCCCTTTTCACCGGCGGCGGCCGCTGCGGTTGACCTCGCGTCCTGCGCCGTTCTGGCCGGACGTGTTCGTAAATCGGCGCTTGGCGGTCGCTCCTTTCCGGCAATCGGCTTTGTACCATCTGTTTATTGTGGCCGCGTTGTGGGGGTTGTCCCATACTCTGTGGCAGCAGCCGAAAGTGGAACCGATCAGTCCGTTCGAAAATACCAAACTTACGTACTACCCGGTGTCGGAGTATTTGCCGCCCATTAATGGCGGGAATCTTCGGGCAAAAGTCGCCCGCCACGGCCAACCGGCCTACGCACGGCAACGCATTGTGTCGCTGCCGCTTCAGCCGGACAATGCGTCGCAAACGATCGTTGCGCCTTCTCCTCTGACGATTCACCAAAACGTGCCCTTACCCAATCTCGTGGCTTGGGCGGAAATGCCCGCGCCTCCGGTCCCGGCAATCACCAGCACCTCGCGTCTGATTGCGCCGGCCAATTTGCTGGCGGTGGCCCCTCCGCCTCAGATCAAGCGAGAGCCCTGGAAGTCACTCACTGCCGAGACGCAAGCCGTGCCGCCATCACCGCGTCCAATCCTGCGCCGGGTGACCAGCATGCTGCCTTTGAACCCGGTAGCTCCCCCGCCGAACACGCATTCCGCCGCCAAGCTGGCATTGCCGGTTGCCGCTGTGCCGCCACCTCCCCGTGTGAGCGCGCGCCGCGCGGGGGAATTGAACCTTGCCCAGTTGAACTCAGGAATCGTACCGCGCCAACCCATACCAGAACCGCAGGCTCGATGGATTAAGCCCGGCGCTTCGGCCCCGAGTCGTCCGCAGGCCGTTGCGGCTCCGGCTCTGCCGGTGGGCGGCAATGCGACTCTGGCGATGAAAAATATTGTGGTGCTGGGTGTGAATCCCGCGCTGCCCGCCGGTCCCATTGCGGTTCCGCAGGGCAATCGCCGGGGCGAGTTCATGGCCGGTCCGGAAGGGAGAGCGGGTGCGCCCGGAACCCCCGAGATTCGCGGAGGTGGAATCGCCGAAACCGCCGCGAGCAAAGATTCTCCATTGAACGGAATTATGGTGGCTGCCGCTCCGGCCAGCGGATCGGCTTCCGCACGCGTTACGCCCCTGTCTAGAACAGGAGCCTCCAACGCGCTACTGGCGGCGATGCACCCCGCCCGTGCCGCCGATATTGCGCGCCAGACGCGCCCCGGTGCGGCCCCGTCCACCGCTAAGCCCAAGTTGGAAGAGGCGATCTTTGGCTCCAAAAAGTATTATTCGATGACTCTGAATATGCCGAATTTCACCTCGGCCGGAGGCAGTTGGATCATCCGTTTTGCCGAACTGAATCAAGGTCCCGACCACAGCGACGTTACCGCCCCGGTGGCCATGGTCAAGGTGGATCCCGCCTATCCCGAAAGTTTGCGCGAGACAGGCAAAGAAGGAGTGGTGGTCCTCTATGCCGTCATTCATGCCGACGGCACCATCGGCAACGTGCGAGTGCTGCGTAGCGTGGACGATCGCCTGGATGCCAGCGCCCGCGCCGCCTTGCTGAAATGGCAATTCCACCCCGGCACGAAAAATGGCAACGCCGTTGACCTGGAAGCGGTCGTGCAGATTCCGTTTAAAGCCCGCGCGGGCTTCTGATCGTGCGAGGTTTCAGGGTTTCAAAGTTTCAAGGTTTCAAAGTAGATCATTCCCACAGCTTGCGTGTCCAGGCGGGCGGCCCCAGTCGGTTCTCTTCCGGATCAACCAGAAACATGGGTGCCCTGTTCTTTCCGCCGGCGGTTAATGATCGGTAACGAGTTGTTTATAGGGCCGGCGGAAAGGGCAGGACGCGATTACTCGTGGGCTCAATAGCGGGTTTATTCCGGAATGGCCGCATTGTCCCACGCATATCCCGCAGGGTAGTCGAGGCGCCGGCTGCTTATGATTTTGTTTCTCCCGCGAGCATGCGCGCCTCAACCCGCTGTAGTAGCTCCTGGATTTGTTCCAGGCGCTCTTCCGCGGATTTGGCAAAGACACTGTTTTTGTAGCTGAGCAAGATCAGCTTCGCCGAAACCAGGAACACGCCGGTTTCCAGAAACAGCTCGTGCGTGAGTCCTTTGATAAACAAAGCAACCACAAACAGCACCAACGTCATGGCGATGATTACCATCGACCAGAAATCAAAATGCTTAAGCGGTCCGTTCGACATTACGCATCCCTCCGTTCAAGCAACCAATGAGCTAGATGCGCTCGCCAGTGGACCGGCTTCTCACCAAATGGTATCCACCACGTTGCTTTCGCGGATCCGCTCATCGGCGGTGACCAGGGATAATCCTTCGACCATCGCGGTGGAACCGATCACGCGGTCGGCTGGATCTTTGGGATAGCTGGGCGGCAGGCGAGCAGCCAAGGCCGTAATTTCGGGTGTCATAGGTTTCAGGATGACGCGTGCTACCGTGTCCCGAACAAATGATTCCACGCTGCCGGAAATGTGAATGCGACCGTGCTCCGCCAACCATGCCAGTTCCCAAAGGGTAATCGTCGCCACCGCTACGCCGCTCGTCTGGCGCGCGTTTCGAATCGCTTCGCGAGCCTTTTTGGAGAGCTGCTTCGGGGCGGCGGACATCCAGATCAGAACATGCGTATCGAGGAGGATCATTGGTTTTCCCAGTCTTCCAAGGGAGTGACGGGCCCCACAATGTCACCGGTAATTTTCACGCGGGAGGCCATATATCCGAAGATGTCCTCGGCGGAACTTTCGGCGGGAACGAGTTTCGCCACCGGTTTTCCGTGCTTGGTTATCAGGAGAGGCTCTCCGCTCTGCTGCACCTGGTCCATAAGCGCCAGGCATTGATTCTTGAACTCTCCAGCGGCGATGTGTTTCATACAAGAAAGCCCCTCCTTTGTTGGTGGACATTATAATACGGCTATGGCTGTAAGCGATTAAAAAAATCGCGCTGCGGGTAGGTCGCCCGAGCTGGGTGTTGGGTCCTCCGGACAGAATTCAGGAGTCAGGAGTTAGAAGAGGCGGGGCCGGCATTCTTACTCCTAACTCCTGGCTCCTGAATTCTTCGAAGTTATAGCAAGCCCGCCAAAAAAGGCGCCACGGTCTTGACCGCGATGCCCACCACGCCGGCGATTTTCGAAATCGTCTCGACAATACCGGCAACGTTCTTGGCTGCCGCGCCGGCGCCTTCCAGTTGGTCGTTGATGCGCTCCAACCCGTGTTCCAGCGCCGGTTTGGCGGATCCCGAGCTGACGCCCTTCTCCATCTCCGGTACGGCCCGGTTCAAGAGCACGTTTTTCGCACTATCGGGCAGATCGGATTTCCCTACTTGCTCACGCAGCAACGCCAGCAGTTGGAGTATATCCCCCTGCATTTGCGGATTGATGTTAACCGTGGCTTGGGCATCGGGTCCGATGGCTATTGCGCCCGGGCCGCCGGTAATGTTGCCGGTGGTGATCGAAGAGTCTTTTCCGTCCATGGCGTTCTCCTTGCGCGGGTTGCCCGCAGCCGGTTGGCCGGCCTGGACCGCTGCGGTGCTATGCGGACCGATGGCGACCTCCGTGCCATTGATGTCACGGGTTTGAATCAACGTATCGATATGGATGATGGTGGTGCCTCCGACGTTGGTGGGGAGCGACGTTACGGAGACGGGCTGGCTGCCCGGCGTCACAAACTGATATTCAATCTGGTCTGTCCGATTCTGGTCCATTACCGCCCGCAGCTGCGGGATCGCTTGCGGCGTTCCCGCCAGATTGATGCGGCCCACAAAATCGAGGCATGGAGCGACAAACTGTGTCCAGCGGTACAGGTTCATCATCACCACGACTTCAACCGAAGCCATTGCCCCTTGCATCACCATTTCCATGACGCGGACGGGAAAGCCGCGCAAGGTCACAGCATCGAACTCGCGAATGTGGGTGAGTCCCTGCGGCATCTGCATCTGCCGCCCGGGCATGATGCCCAGCACCTGCCCCAGTCCCAGGTTGTAAGCGTTCATTTGCGCGATTTGTAAATTGTCGAATGAATACAGATTCTGCAGCAATGGCTGAAGTTCAAAGGGATTTACGGGACGAATTTGGACCAGCGCCTGAACGTCGAATTGCGTGACCCCCGGCGGCATGAGCCAGTAAGTGCCCAGAGCGGGCATGCCGTTCAGACATGTGAAGCCGGGAGGTAGCTGTACGGAATAGCCGGGCCCTTGAATTTCATTGCCGGGGAACATCGTACCTCCCTTGCAGTGCTGCCGGTCGGGTACCCATCTTTGCGCCGTGTTGAATCAGGCCCGTTTTGCTGGCGCAAAGATGAGATGCACAGACGCTTACCCTCGCTGTTCGCGCTTCTCGATTTTTCCCCAGGTATCGCGCAATGCCGCGGTTCGGTTGAACACCGGCTTCTCCGGAGTAGAGTCCAGATCGACACAGAAATAGCCCAGGCGCTCGAACTGATATCCACGCAACTTGGGCGCATCTTTCAGCGACGGCTCCAATTTGCAGTTGGTCAAGATCTCGAGCGAATTCGGATTTAGATTGGCCGTAAACTCCTGGCCCTCTTCGGTCGCGTTGGGATCTTCTTTGGTAAACAGCTTGTCGTAGATCCGAACCTCGGCATCGATGGCGTGCGCGGCCGAGACCCAATGAATGGTGGACTTCACCTTTCGTCCATCGGGGGTGTTGCCGCCGCGCGTGGCCGGATCGTAGGTGCAATGCACCTCTAGAATTTCGCCGGTGTTCGGGTCTTTGACCACGCCCGTGCAGGTCACCAGGTAGCCATAGCGGAGCCGCACCTCGGTGCCCGGAGATAGCCGGTAATACTTCTTCGGCGGGTCCTCGCGGAAATCGTCCTGCTCGATGTAGAGCACCCGGGAGAATGGTACTTTGCGGGTTCCGGCGCTCGCATCTTCCGGATTGTTCACCGCGTCCATCTCTTCCACTAGATCTTCCGGATAATTGTCGACGATCACCTTCAAGGGCCGGAGTACCGCCATGACGCGGGGCGCCCGTTTATTCAAGTCCTCGCGCACGAAGTGCTCGAGCATTTCAAACTCGATGGTGCCGTTGGTTTTCGAAACGCCAATGGCCGCGCAGAAGTTGCGTAGCGCTTCCGGCGTATAGCCACGGCGCCGGATGCCCGCCAGGGTCGGCATGCGCGGATCGTCCCAGCCGCGGACGAAGTTTTCCTGCACCAGGGTGAGCAGCTTGCGCTTGCTTAACAGCGTGTAGGTCAGGTTAAGCCGGTCGAATTCGAACTGCTGCGAGGGGAAGATGCCCAATTGCTCGATGAACCAGTTGTAGAGCGGTCGATGATCTTCGAATTCCAGGGTGCAAATGGAATAGGTAATCTTTTCCAGGGAATCCGACTGCCCGTGGGCATAGTCGTACATGGGATAAATGCACCACTGGTTGCCGGTGCGATGATGTTCGGCGCGCAGAATGCGATACATCACCGGGTCGCGCATATTCAGATTGGGCGAAGCCATGTCGATTTTGGCCCGCAAGGTGCGCGAGCCGTCGGGGAACTCGCCGGCGCGCATGCGCAAAAACAGGTCCAGATTTTCTTCAATCGACCGGTTGCGATACGGGCTTTCTTTGCCGGGCTCGGTCAGCGTACCGCGATACTGCCGCATCTCTTCGGCGTTCAAATCGCAGACGTAGGCCTTGCCGGCTTTGACCAACTGCACCGCCCAATCGAACAGTTGTCCGAAATAATCGGAAGCGTAGAAGAGCCGGTCTTCCCAATCAAAGCCGAGCCAGTGGACCGTATCCATGATGGAGTCCACGTACTCGGTTTCTTCCTTGGACGGATTGGTGTCGTCAAACCGCAAGTTGGTTTTGCCGCCAAACTCCGCCGCCAGGCCGAAGTTCAGGCAAATCGACTTCGCGTGCCCGATATGCAAGTAGCCGTTAGGCTCGGGCGGGAAGCGCGTATGCACGCGTCCCCCATACTTGTTGGTCTTCAAGTCTTCGAGGATAATATCGCGCACGAAGTTCGACGGGCGGGTAACTGGGTCCGCCGGTTTCGCAGCAGCTTCCGTGTCGTCTTTTGTCGTCTTCATAGTAAGAACATATATGATATTGGCAACACCAGTGCTTTGCCAATTGCCTCTTCTTGTTATTTATTCACCACAGAGGACACAGAGGGCACAGAGGAGAACCATGGGGATTTTTCAGACACATATTTGTTATGGCCAGTTTCTTTCCAGAGTTCCCGGGACATGCGCCATTCGTCAGGATCAAACGACTGACGCCGGCTCGATCTCTGATTCCTCCTCTGTGCCCTCGGTGTCCTCTGTGGTAAATTCCGTGCCTTCTGTGGTGAATCAAGTCGTAACCCGTTTCGCTCCCAGTCCCACGGGATTCTTGCACGTGGGCGGCGCTCGTACCGCCTTATTCAACTGGGCCTATGCCCGGCGTCACGGAGGGCGGTTCATCCTCCGCATGGAAGACACCGATCAGGTTCGTTCCTCCGAAGAGAGCACGCTGAAAATCGTGCGCGATCTGGCTTGGCTGGGCCTCGACTGGGATGAGGGCCCGGTTCCCAACGTTCCCGATCCCATGCAACATCAGATGGGGGAGCACGGCCCTTATTTCCAGAGCCAGCGGCTTCCCCAGTATCGGGAGGCCTTGCAGCGCTTACTGGACCGCCATCTGGCCTACGAAGCCTTCGAGACTCCGGAAGAATTGGCGGAGCGCCGCGCCGCCGCCACTCGCGCCGGCCTGAGTTATCGCTATGATTCCTCCGCGGCGCTCAGCCTTTCTCCCCAGCTAGTCCAGCAGTACAAGGACGAGGGCCGGCCTTATGTCGTCCGCTTTCGCGTGCCGGAGAAGACCTTTACCGTCGACGACCGCATTCTGGGTTCGGTCTCCATTGCCAGCTCGGAAATCGAAGACTTTGTAATCTGGAAGGCCGACGGATTTCCTACCTATCACTTTGCGGTGGTGGTGGACGACATCTCGATGGGCGTTACCGATGTGTTGCGTGGACAGGAACACTTGATGAATACGCCCAAACACCTGGCCTTATATGAAGCCATGGAGCAGGCTCCGCCCCGCTATGCCCATTTGCCGCTCATCTTCAATCCCGATGGATCGAAGATGTCGAAGCGCGATAAAGCCAAGGCGGCCCGGGCAACGGCCAAAACCTGGCTGGCCCAACACGGCGGCGATCGCCACCAATTGGCTGAGGCTGCCGGGCTAAGCGATGCCGATTTGGATGACTTCCTGCAAAAGCGAAAAGATGACGTTGCTCTGGCCGCGGCCATTGCCCAGGCTATGGGTGTCCACCTGCCGGAGATCGATATTCACGACTTCCGCGTCAGTGGTTACCTTTCCGCGGCTTTGGTCAAATACTTGGCGCTGCTGGGCTGGTCTCCCAAGAACGATCAGGAAGACATCGACCCCGCAACTCTGGCGAAACTGTTTGACTTCAATGGCATTGGCAAATCGCCGGCGCGTTTTGACCGGACCAAGCTGCTGACGGTGGATGCCGACGAGATTCGCCGCTTGACGGCCGAGGATTTTCATCAGCGCCTGCGCCAGTATTTTAGCGAATTCCATCCGGAATTCTTGCAACTGCTCACTCCGCCGCAGTTTGAGATATTTGCCGCCAGTTACAAAGAGCGGGCTCGTACTCTGGCCGAACCGGCCGAGGCCGGGCACTTCTTTGTTTGCCCGGACGCCGACATCCATTATGATCAGGCCGCAACGAAGAAGGCGTTGCTCGCCAATGACGGCGCTGGCCTGCGCCTGTTGGCCGAACTCCTGCCGGAGTTGAAGCAGGTGGAAACCTGGTCCGGCTGCATACTGGAGCAAAGAGTCGAAGCTTTTCTGCAGACGAAGAATTTAGGTCTGGGTAAGATAGGCCAGCCGTTGCGCGTAGCCATCAGCGGGGGAACGGTGACTCCGCCTTTATTCGATACCCTGGCCATCCTGGGTCAGGATCGAGCCATACGGCGGATCGAACGATGTTTGGAGATTCTTAGCCGTGCATCCGCAGGTTCGTAACGTTGAGCAAGGCAGATTGAAAATTTGAAATTTGAAATTTGAAATTTCCGGAGACTTTCCAATGTCCGATCAAAAATATCGCCAACATGGCTATAAAGATAGCGATCGAGATGCGGCACGTAACGATAGCAAGCCCAAGGCGAAGCCGCAAGACATGACCTTCGGTCCGCGTACCATCCAGATGGCGCCCACGCAGACCATCTCGCGGTGTGCGCAATGCGGGGTGGTACTAGGTTCCGTGGTGGATCCCAACGGCAGTTGTCCCAAATGCGGGGCGGCGCTGCACGCTTGCAAACAGTGTGCCCACTTTGATCCCGGCAGCCATTTTGAGTGCCGCCAACCCGTGCCCGTGCGGGTGGCTAAGAAAGACGCGCTCAACCAGTGCACGTTGTTCTCTCTTAGTACCCGCTTTGAGCGCCAAACCTCTACCGGCGCCGTGGCGGCTCGCGGCGACGATGCCCGGCGGGCCTTCGAGAATCTGTTCAAGAAGTAGCCCGCTTGCGGCGAATCTTCCGGGCCCGCCTTACTGCAGTATGCTCAGGGCCGTGCAGGCATCGTGGGTGCTCGCGGTTGTGCCTGAAGTGTCGAATCGGATCGAGCCATCTTCGAGGGAGCAGAACGAGCGCTGACCCGTGGTGCCGAGCGTTATAGGGGTAGCCGTAGTGAGGAATGTAGTCGGGGTCGGAATACCAGCGGCCATGGTATAACCGCTCTTCGTGCCGGCGCCGACAACGGAATCCACCAGATTGGCGGACGCCAGTGTGGCCAGCGTGGCATAGGTACTTCCGCCGCCGAAGGTCGAGTAATAGGTGAATTCAGAACTGACGATGGTGCGCGTTGATCCCACGGACGACGCCTCATTGGCCGCCATGCGGGACCTGAGCAGGTTGGGAACCGCGATGGCCGCGATGATCAGAATAATCGCCACCACAATGAGCAACTCGATCAACGAAAAACCTTTTTGTTTGCGCATCTTAAATTCTCCTCGGTGGACTTCCTCACCAGACTTTGCCTAGCAACAGAGCAGTTTGAAGGCCGAATTCGGAGACGCTGCCCTGACGAACCAGCGCCGCTCCGAAGTAGTTGAAAGCGGCTGAGTTGTCACCTGAGAACGGTCGAAGGACGGGATCGCTCCGGTTCGAACCGGAAGAAGTACTGTTGACTTGTGACGAGATATGTCAGCGCCTGTTACCATTTTCTGTCACTCTTTGCACTGCTGTTGTCTGATGGCACTGAGAGCCGAGGCTGCGAACACCACTGGCGGTTAAGGTGAGTACCTTCCTTTGGCGTATACTGTGGCGTTTTAGGGATATGAGGAGAAGCCCTTATGCGGCTTACCCACTCTCGCTGGATGATGATCGCAATCGCCTTGGCCGTCCTGGCTATGGCGGTCTCCGCATGTGCGCAAAAGGAACCGGAAACTATGTCAAAAACGCCGTCGCCCGCCTGGCTTGATGATGCCCGCAACCAGTTGGAACCGGAACTGGTGGCGAAATATGGAGAAGGTCAGCGGGTTCGCGTGCACCGGGGCATCGATCAGGCGGCGGAGTTTTGGCGCGCCGAAGACGGTGACCAAGCCGCCTTTGAAAACTTTGTGCGCACAAATTTCGCCGGCGACCAGACTGCCGTGGACGAAATCTTTGATCGCTTTCAGCATCTTCTGGAACAGCTCGATGGCCACATGCAAGAGATTGGGCGCGAGTTTCGCACGCAGGCCGAACTCGACCTTGGTCCCATTCTCCCCGTAGACGAGGTGTTTGCCGCCTACGATCCCTCCGCTCATGTCTCCGACGATTTTTTTCAGAATAAGCTGGCCTTTATCGTGCTCTTGAATTTTCCGTTGACCACGTTGGAACAACGGCTGAACGAAGGCGCGCATTGGACCCGGCGGCAGTGGGCTGAGACGCGGCTGGCGTTGCGCTTTGCCAAGCGCGTCCCCGCCGAGGTCAATCAGGCGCTGGCGGAAGCCGGCTCGGAGGCCGACAATTACATCGCCCAGTACAACATCTGGATGTATCACCTGGTGGATAACGACGGCCGGCGGCTGTTTCCGCCCAAACTTCGCCTGCTATCTCATTGGAACCTGCGCGACCAGATCATGGCTGACTATTCCGACGCGCAAAATGGCCCCGCCCGGCAGTACATGATTCAACAGGTGATGGAGCGCATCGTTACTCAGACGATTCCGCAGGCCGTGGTCGATAGTCCGGCAGTGGATTGGAATCCCTTCACCAACGAAGTTAAGCCCGCGGCGGTGATCGATAGCGACGAACCAGTCAAGCACGACATCAAGGCGACAAACATGCCTGAGCCGGATACCCGCTATGCCATGTTGCGGAAGACCTATCTGGCTTCCCGCAAGCTGGATGCTTATTCGCCCACCGCGCCGACCCTCATAGCGCGCCGCTTCCAGGAAGACCGCGAGATCCCCGAGGACCGCGTACGTCAGATGCTGGTGGATGTGCTCTCGTCCCCGTTGGTGGCGCAGGTAGCGGAGCTGATTCAGCAACGGTTGGGCCGCCCTCTGCAACCTTACGACATCTGGTATAGCGGGTTTCGCGCGCATAGCCAATACAGCGAAGAGCAATTAGATGAAATCGTGCGCCAGCGATATCCCAGCGCCGCGGCCTACAAGGCCGACATCCCCAATCTGCTGGTGAAATTCGGTTGGACGCCCGAACGGGCGCAACAGATCGCCGATAATATCGTCGTCGATCCGGCGCGCGGCTCGGGCCATGCCCTGGGTTCGGGGATGCGCACCGCCAAGGTCCACTTGCGTACTCGCGTGGGTGCCCGCGGGATGAACTACAAAGGCTTTAACATTGCCATTCATGAAATGGGCCACAACGTCGAAGAGACCCTGTCGATGAACTACGTGGATTTCCATCTTTTAAGCGGAGTGCCGAACACGGCGTTTACCGAAGCGCTGGCTTTTGTCTTCCAGGGACACGATTTGGAACAACTGGGACTGGCCGCGCCCAGCGCGCAGGAGCACGCGCTGAAAACCCTGAGCGCATTCTGGAGTACCTATGAGATCGCGGGCGTGGCCTTGGTCGATATGGCGGTATGGCATTGGATGTACGATCATCCGCAATGCACGCCCGCCGAACTGAAGCAAGCGACCCTGCAAATTGCCAGGGACATCTGGAACCAATATTACGCGCCCGTCTTCAAGATGAAAGATGTGGTTTTATTGAGCGTGTATTCGCACATGATCGATAGCTTTCTCTACCTGCCGGATTACCCCCTCGGCCACATGATCGCCTTCCAGATCGAAGAGCAGATGCGCAAGGCGGGAGAGAGTTCCCCCGGCGGCACCGCTTCCGGGCTGACCAATATTGGGCCGGAATTCGAACGCATGGCGAAGTTCGGCAATGTCGCCCCCGATCTATGGATGCAACATGCCACCGGCCAACCCGTCGGCCCGCAAGCCCTGCTGGAAGCCACGAAGCGTGCGCTGGCAGACACAAGCAATAAGCAATAAGCGATAAGCAATAAGCCAAACCGGGGCACCAGAGGTGATACGTCCGCCACGGATGCGGGACCGCACGCGCTGGCGCTGGCAGACATAATCAATAAGCAATAATAGGCGATAAGCCAAATTGGGTACTCGCCGTGATAAGTTTGCCCACGGAATGCCGACGCACGCGCGGGGTTGGTTTGGCTTATCGCTTGTCGCTTATTGCCTAACGCTGATTACTTCGCCCTCGCGAGAACCAGGGTAATATCGTCGGGCTGTTCTCCGGCACCGATCCAATCCATGACGGCGGCGATGACCAGTTCGGAGATGCGGGCCAGCGGCAAATCCCGATTTTCCAGGACTAGATCCAGCAAGCGCTGTTCGCCGAACTCGCCGAATTCATTTTCCGGCTCGGTGATGCCGTCGCTATAGGCCAGGAACAAGTCCCCGGGGCTCAAGTCGACGCCATCTTCGTCCCACTTCATCTCCTCGAACAAGCCGATCACGGTGCCGCCACAGTCGAGCTTGCGCACGTTCCCGTCTTTACCGATCACCAACGGAGGCAAATGGCCGCCATTGGAATAACACAAGCGATGCTGGGCGCCGTCCCACAGGCCCAGAAATAGCGTGGCGTACTTTTCCGGTGGCGTGCTGCGATACAGATGGTGATTGAGTAATTGCAATACGGTAGCGGGCGATTGCAGGGCTCCCGCCGCGGCCTCGCAGTCTTCGGCCGCGGCCATGGCGGTCGCTCCGACGGTGATCCGGGAGGGCAAGCGGCCGAACTCATACACCCGGATGGCGGAATGAATGGTGGCCATCAACAGGGCGGCGGAAATCCCCTTGCCGCTGATATCGCCTACCGCGATGGCCAGCTTATCGTCGCCTCGCGCCAGAAAATCATAGTAGTCGCCGCTGACCGTGCGTGCCGGGCGGCAGATGCCGAATACTTCCAGCGAGGCCAGCTGTGCCGGTTCCTGGGGGAAAAGCTGCGCTTGCACTTCCTGGGCAATGGCTAGTTCGCTTTCCATGCGCTGCTTTTCCTGGTGCTCGGCAAAAAGGTTTTGCAGCGACTCGGTCATGGAATTGAACGAGGTTTCCAAGGCGGCGAGTTGGTCGCGGCTGGTGACCTGGATACGGTGTTTGAGATCGCCGCGATTGATGTGTTCGGTAGCTCTGTACAGCTCCGCCACCGAACGTGTCATGGTGCGCGTCAAGCGGATGCCGATGATCAACGCGGCCACTTCGATCAGGGCGAAGAAAAAGCCAATCGCTACCAGGGCAATAAAGATTGAGCTGGTATAGGCGCCGAGTGCGGCAAATAGCCGGTCGTCCAGCGAGGAGAGTCGCGTGTGTACGCCCACAATGGCGGTGGTACTTTTGCCGCTATGCCATCCCCAGACGGTAAAAGGGATAGCGAATTGAACTTCCCGGTCCCAGCGACCGCGGGCTGCCGCAAGATTGCCCGCGCTGATCGCCGGACCGACCTCAACTACCTCTCCGGATTCCGGTGCACGCAAGACCGTTGCTTTTTCCGGCTTACCTTTCACGGTCGCGCCTTTTGGGTTCCGAGCCTTGGAATCCGCCGGCGCCTGGCTGCTCATCATCTTGCCGCCTGTGGAGGCTCCATCATTTGGCATAGCCGCCGGAGCTGGCGGTCTCACAAAGCTTGGCAGATGGAGGGTTACTTCGCCGATGCCGGCGGCGATGCGAGCCAATCGCGCCTGATCGAGAGGTTCGCTGGTAATGGCGATCAGTTGCTTCGAGCCCGCCGGTACCGTGGTCCACGCCCGCAAATAGACCCCATTTTCGTCTCCAATAATTGCGGAGAAATTCTTCCCTGGCAAATCTGGTGGCGGAGATACGACCGGCGATCCAGCGGGCAAAACAAAAGCCACCGCTTGCTCATTCCTCCTCGGTCCCTCTTTCTGAACAGCGGGCGCGGAAGATACTTTCCAAACCGTCATACTGCGAGGAGGCGACTCCAGCAAAACCGCCCCTGTCGCCTGGCCCAGCGGAGCGCCGCGCTCAAGTTGCGCCGCTATTCCGCGGACCGCCGTGCGGTTGATCGCCTCCAAGCTCTTTAGCTGGGTTGTAAGGTCGGAGCTGATAACAAAGGTGGCGAATTGTCCGGCAAACAAATACCCGCCTATGATCCCCATGGAGATGAGCAGGGCTACTGGAATCACGCCGATAAAGACATAGGTGACAATCAGGCGATTGCGCAAGCGCCACATCACCACCTGACGAAACCACCGCAGGCCCAATAGAAATAAACAAAAAACGCAGGCGGCCCCGACTGCGTCCAGCCAGCCTGTGAAGCCCGCTGCTTGCGGGGAGAAAACGCGCACGCCTTGCTGGAGGACTAGTAGTAGCGCTTCTGCCGCTGCCAGGTAGGTCGTCACTGCCAGCAGTCGGCTGCGCTGTCGCCAGGCCAGGCCTAACCTCTGCCAACTCGTTCTGAGAACAGTTCTCCGCATGGCTGCGGTCCAGATTATATAGATAAACCAAGGTTTCAAACGTTTCGGAGGTCTCGGAGGTTTCGCTAGTCTCGAAGGCCTTGTGATCGGCGAAACCTCCGAAACCTCCGAAACATTTTTTCTAGTGCCAGAAAAATTCTATTTAGTCCCCGACGCTAACAGCTTTTCCACAACGCCGGCGAGAAACAACTGGTATGCTCAGTTCCCGTGAAGCACCAAATAAAAATCCTAGTCGTCGATGATCAGCATCCCATTCTTCATACTTACTTGCTTATCCTTCGGCAGCAGGGTTACTCGGTTGCCGGAGCGCCCACCTACAGCGCCGCCCTGGATTATCTGAAACAGGAAAACTTTGATCTGCTGCTTTGTGATTTCGGCCTGGACGGCGGTCGTACCGGGATCGAGGTCATTGATGTGGCCCAAGCTCGGCAACCGGGAATTGTCTCCTGCTTGCTCACCGGCTATCTTGATCCCAAAATCACGCAGGCGGCCGAAGATCGTGGCGTGCAGGTGTTGTTCAAGCCCGTCCAGGTCGGTAGGCTTCTGCAACAATTGCGGGAATTGGTACGTCCGACTCAGGTGGCTTAAATATTTGTCATCCAGAGCGCATGCGAAGGACCTGCTGTTTTTTGTGAGCGCGCACGAGACAGCAGGTCCTTCGCTACACGGCTCCGAACGACAACCGTTTTGCTTCCCGCCTGTTCGTCCGTGAGTAAACGGTATTGGGCCTAAGCGAATTCCTCCCAAGATGTTAGAATTCGCTCGTGCTCCGGTCTATCATTTTGACGGTTCTTCTGGCGGCTGCGAGTGTGAGCGCACAGCAAGCGCAACCTTCAGCCACGCCCCCGGAGTTGCGGCTGAACCTGGTCAATTCCTGTGCGCCGGGAGATGCCGATAAAGGCGAGATCGCCGCCGCCTTGGCGCGGATTCCCGAGCGGCCGGCATTTGCTCCCGATTTCGAGATTGCGCGCGGACGCACCGCCCTCAAAGATGGCGCTTCCGACTGGGTGCGCATGCGCCGGGATTTTATTCCCAGTGCCGCTTTTACCAGCGTGCAATTCAATTTGGATGTGACCGAGGGCAAGCTGGAAGAGACGCTGGTGCTCCATCTGAAGGCCGGCAAGCTAGGCGAACCGCTGCAAATCTCGCTGGAACAAGAAGCCACGGCCGGCAGTCCGGCGGATATGCTGCGCACCAATACGCCACCCCATCGCATTCGCCTGGAGCGCTTCGGCAAGCCTTCCCTGATCCTGGCGCGGTGCCCCAACGTCGATCAGAGTGCCTATGAGCCATTATTCCGTATGGCAGCCGAGCGCGCGGCGGTCTACGATGCCGCCCTCGACGTGCTTGATACCGTGCCGGCCGAACTGGCCCGGCTAAAAGGGAAGAAGAAATAATGCAAAGTTTCAAGGTTTCAAGGTTTCAAAGTTGCTTCGCGTGGGCTGAAGGATCGTTGGGCAGCAATGACCTTGTGTATTTTTGAACTGGAAGCATTTGGGGTGCCGTCATATCTTTCGCACGCCCCAACCTTGAAACTTTGAAACGTTGAAACCTTGAAACTGGTTTTAGGATGAATTATGGAAATTCGCGACACAGTGATCATCGGTTCCGGTTGTGCTGGTCTAACCGCCGCCATCTATGCGGGGCGCGCCAATATGAAGCCCTTGGTTGTTCAGGGCCATGAGCCGGGCGGACAGCTCTCGATTACCACCTTGGTGGAGAACTTTCCTGGATGGCCGGAAGGAATTCAGGGGCCCGAACTTATCGACAACATGCGCCAGCAAGCCCAGCGCTTTGGCGCCGAATACCACACCGGATTGATCACCAGCATCGATCTGAGCACGCGTCCCTTCGCCTTGCATAGTGGCAGCGGGGAAATCCGCACCCGCACGCTGATCGTGGCCAGCGGCGCCTCGGCGCGTTGGTTAGGCGTCCCCGGGGAACAGGAGCTGATTGGACATGGCGTCTCCTCCTGCGCCACCTGTGATGGGTTTTTCTTCAGTGGCAAAGAGATCGTGGTGATTGGCGGCGGCGACAGCGCCATGGAGGAAGCATTGTTCCTAACGCGCTTCGCCAGCAAGGTGACCTTGATTCATCGTCGTGAACAGTTCCGTGCATCGAAGCTGATGTTGGAACGGGCGCGCAACAACCCGAAGATCCACTTCATCACCAATACGGTGGTGGACGAGGTCTGTGACGTCGAAAAACAGGAAGTCACCGGCTTGAAACTGCGCGACGTCCACTCCGGGCACACCCATGTATACCCCACCAGCGCCATGTTTCTCGGCATCGGTCACATCCCGAACACCAAGCCCTTTACCGGCCAGCTCGACATGGATGAGGAAGGCTATCTGTTAACCCGTGATTATGTATTTACCGGCGTGCCCGGCGTATTCGCCTGCGGCGACGTGCAGGACCGCCGCTATCGCCAAGCCATCACCGCTTCCGGCAGCGGATGCATGGCCGCCATGGAAGCGGAAAAGTTTCTGGAAGAACACGAACGGTAGCAGTCAGGTTGGAAGTATAGGGCATTCACCGCAGAGGACGCAGAGGGCGCAGAGGAAGAAAGCCCAAACTTTATAGCCGCGGATTAACGCAGATGAACACTGATCAGAAGAGTGTCGTTCATTAATGTGGCTTGTGCTTTCATCTGCGTTGATCTGCGTTGATCTGCGTTGATCTGCGGCAAATCGTGGGTATCCCTCTGCGGCCTCTGCGTCCTCTGCGGTGAAAAGCGGAAGTCTGTGCTGAAGGCATTCTTCATCGCGCTGTCGGGAAGTAAGCGCATACGTGCGTGGGCGGAGGACTCTCCGCTGGGACGGCGCATCTCGGGCCGTTTTGTTGCCGGGATCACCCTGGAGCAAGGTATGGAGGCCGCACGCGCTCTGCATGCGGCGGGTATGGCCGCTACGATCGATCATCTGGGTGAGAATGTCACCAATGCCGTAGAAGCCGGGGCGGCGGCGCAATCCTACCATGAGCTTCTCGATGCCATCCACGCGCAAGGCTTGGATCCCAATGTCAGTTGCAAACTAACCAACTTCGGACTCGATATCGACGCGCCCCTGTGCCGGGACCTTGTTTGCGCTCTGGTGACCCATGCCGCGCGCCTCAACGGGTTTGTGCGCATCGATATGGAGGGCTCCTCGTACACCCAACGCACGCTCGATCTGGTGAGTCATCTGCATGCCTCGCTGAGAGAGAAGGCGGCGGTCGGCGCCGTCATCCAGTCCTGTTTGCGACGCAGCCAGACTGACGTGGAACAGCTATGCTCCGCCGGCGTTCGTGTTCGTCTGGTCAAAGGCGCCTATAAGGAGCCGGCCGCCATCGCCTTTGTCCGCAAGCCGGAGGTGGACGCGAATTTCCTTCGTTTAGCCAAAGTGCTGCTGAAAAGCGGGTTGTATCCTGCCATCGCCACCCACGATAGCCGCATCCTCGACGAAGTCGCGGCCTTTGCCGGTCAAGAAAATATCTCCCAGGATGCCTTCGAATTTCAGATGCTTTATGGCGTGCGGCGCGACTTGCAACAGCGCTTGGTGCGCGCGGGCTGGCGTGTGCGCGTCTATGTCCCATTCGGCGCCGAGTGGTATCCCTATTTCATGCGCCGTCTCGCCGAACGCCCCGCCAACATCTGGTTTGTCGCCAAAAGTCTGTTGCGCGAATTCTAAAGAAAGCTTTCACCGCAGAGGACGCAGAGGGCGCGGAGGAAACAAGAAGCAAACCTACCCCCTGCAGCCGCTGATTAACGCTGATAGCGCAGATCGGAACCCAAGCCATAACGCCCGGAGTTCTATCAGCGTTTATCTGCGTTGATCTGCGGCTAATTCTTTGGGGTGCTTTCCTCTGCGTCCTCTGCGTCCTCTGCGTCCTCTGCGGTGAGAACCGTCCGGTATCTAGTTGCTGCCCGGAGGGCGGGGAACGTAGTTCTGCGGACGGTTTTCCGGCCTGGGGACATTGGGTGGGGGCGCGACGTTGAGATCGGTCATGCCGTGCAGGATGTCCCGTTCCTGGGAGCTGTAGGTATTGCGGAATGCCGGAGAATCGATGGCGCGCTGGCGGTCCTGTGGGGCCATATCATGCAAGCTGCGCAAAGCGCGGCTCAGCGCTTGCCGCCGATCCTCGGGCAGGCCCCGGTATTGACCGAAGATGTTACGCGCGCGCTCTCTTTGTGTGGGCGTCAGCCGATTCCAGGTTTCCATTCGCTGCAGCTGGCGCTGGCGCTGCTCGGGAGGAAGACTATTGAAGTGGTCTAAACGTTGCCGCAGCCGCTGTTGTTGTTCCAGGGGCAGGCTTTGGAAATCGGGATCTCTTTCCAGGGCGCGCTGTTGTTCCACCGGAGGCAAGTCCTGGTGCTTGCGCAGCCAAGCGCCCGCGTTTCCCTGATGATGCCATTGCCCCTGCTGTCCTTCGCCCTGTCGTCCCTGCGGGCGCTCGCGGCCCTCGCCCAGCCCAGGACGCTGCGCACTCGCGCTGGCGGCGGCCAGCAGCAAGCTCAGTAACAGCACGGTAATGATGCGGGGCCTGGGCAACTCCATTACTCCTTACGGATTCGCGCTTTGCGGCTGATCGGCCGAAAGATCATCCAGCATATCGAAATTGCTGAAGATTTCGTGATTTTTTTCCAAGTCCTGGAGATCGCCTACCGCCGTGCCGGGTTGGGGCTGACTGGTGGCGATGGTGGTGACCGGCTGCAACGCTGTCTGGCTAGGGCCAATCAGCATGCCGGCAACAAAGAGCAAGGCCGCTAACGCTCCGGCCAGCGCCGGTTTCCTTAACCACGCCAGCCATCCGCGGGGGCCGGTCTCCGCCTCGCGCACGCGTGCCGCCAGCCGGGAATGGAAATACGGCGATGGCTCCGGCGCCTGCCACTCGTCGAGCAGATTCATGGTCTGTCGCAGCGAGGTCAAACGCTCGGCGCAGGCGGCGCAGGCGCGCAGGTGCTCTTCCACCTGCGCTGGGGCCGGCGAGCCCGTAGCCATATCCATCAATTGTTCGCCAATGTCCGTGCACTTCATAAGGGCCTCACAAATATTGCTTTAATCGCTGCCGCAACGTTTCGTAGGCGCGAAACAGAAGCGATTTGGTCGCCGCTTCACTCAATTTTAAAACTTCACCGATCTGCCGATAGTCCATGCCTTGATACTTGTGCATCAGTACGGCTACGCGCTGGCGTTCGGGCAAGGCTTGAACGCATTGCCGGATGCCGGCCAGTCGCTCCCGGCGCAACAGATCTTGTTCGACGCTTTCGTGGCTGTCGGCTACGTCGAGCGTCATACCCGTTTCCGTATCCGGCTCGTCCAGGCTCGTCGTCACGTCCGGTCGCTGATTACGCGTGTCGCGGGCATGATTCATCGCCAGATTGGTGGCGATGCGGTACAGCCAGGTGGTGAACTTGGCCTCGGCCTTATAGCTTTCCCGCGAGCGATAGACGCGCAGAAAAACTTCCTGCGCTAATTCTTCCGCCGTGGCCGCATTGTGCGTCATGCGATACATGAAACCCACCATAGGTCGGCGATACTTTTCGACCAGATAAGAAAAGGCGCTATCGTCCCCAGCCTTGGCACGCAACATCACTTCCGCGTCGCTGGACGGCTGGATCGCGAATAACGGCTCGCTGGTGGCCGCCTCCTCCGAGGCCGCCACGCCGCACGACAGAACGCTCCGGTCGAGTGCCAGGCTGCTCACACTGGATGTAACCCTAGCCTGCCCCGAAAGTTGCGTCCCTTCTCCGCTCTTGTTGAATCCCTTAAATACCATGAATACCCTGATTTTCCCCTCGCCGTTACCTGGCGCCAGAAAACCCAAAAAACACCTCCCGGCGGCAGTTCAGCCGGGTTCTTCTATTATCCCTGATCCCGTCCAGAACCGGAACTGTATCAACGGGGTAGGCGACCTCCCCCGGCGTCTGCTAGAATAACAGCTACCCGCGAGTGGGCGCTTAACTCAGCGGTAGAGTGCCATCTTCACACGGTGGAAGTCACAGGTTCGAATCCTGTAGCGCCCACCATCGTTATTTTGTTTAAATACAAACACTTAGCGATGGTTTTCTTTTCTTGAAGTGAAATTTCAACCCGATACCACCCCGACTTGAGCTGATCCCTACCTGACAGACTGGAATGCTTTCGGCGCCTACCATCTAAGTGTCTTTAAAATCAGCCACATGATTGTTATTGCATTCCAGCTACTTCACTGCTAGGCTGACGCCAATCCTTGTCCGGCAAGCAATCGTTGGAGAGAGCGCATCGCTTGCCGTGGTGAACGCCTGGTTTTTCAAGAAAATAGGTGCGCCAAGGAGTGTCTAAGCCAGTGCGCGGTGTAGCCGCGCGCATTAGCCGGCTTAAATTGCAGTGCGTGTGCGGGGAAACCCGCATCAGGAGAGCGCACATGTGCGGCATTCTAGGGTATTCACAATTTCTTAAGCGCCTGCCGTCCCACGTTCTGCGTGAGGCGTTGGACTCGCTCGTTCATCGCGGGCCGAATTTTCAGGGAACCTTCGTCTCCGAGGATATCGCCCTCGGCGCCGTTCGCCTGCGTATCCTCGACCTGGCAAACGGGGACCAACCCTTTCGTAGCGCCGATGGAGATGTCGTCCTCGCCTTTAACGGGGAGATCTTTAACCATCGGGAAATCCGCGCAGAGCTGCAATCCCTGGGCGTAATCTTTCAGACCCGTTGCGACACCGAGGTCGTGCTCGAGGCTTTCCGGTTCTGGGGAACTTCCTGCTTCGCCCGTCTGCGCGGTATGTTCGCCATTGCGGTCTGGGTGGAATCGGAGCGCCGTTTAATCCTGGTGCGCGATCCCATGGGCATCAAGCCGCTCTACTATTACCTGCAGGACAAGGAAATCTTTTTCGGTTCCGAACTGAAATGCATTCTGGCTCACCCCGGCGTGCCGCGCCATATCAGCTTGGCCGGACTCAATTGCTTTCTGCACTTGAACTATGTGCCCGGTCCCCTCACTTTGGTGGAGGGCATTGCCAAACTCATGCCCGGGCATCTGTTGGAGTGGCATGCCGGAATTTCCTCCGTGCGCCGTTATGCTTCTTGTGCCGCGCCCGCCGCGGCTCCCCGCTCCATGGAGGGGGCCTGCGAGCAACTGGACGGACTACTCTCGCGGGCCGTGAATGAGCAGCTGCTTGCCGACGTGCCGGTGGGAATTTGGCTCAGTGGCGGACTGGACTCCTCGACCATCCTGCACTACGCGGCTCAGAGCGGAGCGCGGAATCTGCGAACCTTTTCCGTTACCTTCCAAGGACGATCGTTCGACGAAACCAAGTACATCAAGGAAGTCAGCGACCGGTACGGCGCCGAGCACTTCGAGTTCGACCTGAACGAAAGCGCTGATCTGGCGGACGCGATCGAGCGGATTTCCTACTACTCCGATGAGCCCAGCGCCGACGCCGGCGCCGTTCCCGCATGGTTTCTCTCCCAGTTGACCGGCCAGCACGTCACCGTGGTTCTCGGCGGCGAAGGAGCGGACGAATTGTTCGCCGGGTACCTCACGTATCGTGCGAACCGGTACAGTGCCGCCGTGCGCAAAGTGCCAGCGATCCTGCGAAAGGCGGCGTTGCAGGGGGTCCGCCAATGGCCCGTCTCCGATGACAAAATCAGTTTTGAGTACAAGCTGAAGCGCTTTCTGGAAGGTTCGCTGCTATCGCCCGAGATGGCGCACGTGTTCTGGAATGGCACGTTTACCGAAGCCGAAAAGCGCCAGCTCTTCCGCTATGCCGACGAGCAGCCCATGGCGGAGCACTTGGGCCGGATGCGGCCGGGAGGTTCCCTCCAGTCCTATCTGGATTTTGATCAGCGGTATTATCTGCCCGACGATATTCTTTATAAAGTGGACCGCATCAGCATGGCCCATTCGCTGGAGGTGCGGCCTCCTTTTCTGGATACCCGCATCGTCGATTTTGCCGCTTCCTTGCCGGATGATTTCAAACTGCGGGGATCCACTTCAAAATATGTCCTGCGCCAACTGATGCGTGACCGGTTACCGCCTTCGGTGCTGCAACGCCCGAAGATTGGTTTTGATATTCCGGTACACGACTGGTTCCGTGGCGTGCTGCGGCCCTTGTTGCTGGATACGCTCTCGCCAGAGGCGGTTTCGGCCACTCGGCTCTTCCGCTGGCCCGCCGTAGACCGCTTGCTGCGGCAACATTTGGATAGGAAGGCGAACGTCGGTTATCACCTATGGGGTCTCTTGGTTCTATTTCTGTGGATGCGAAGATGGAAGATCGAACTGCCGGCCGGCGAGAGCGCGGAAGTCATGCTGGAGCCGCAAGCGCAAGCCGCGGCGGTTGGCTTGTATTAGCGGCCGCTTGCCTCGTCTTTGTCCTTAGTATCGCCAGCCCGCCTCGCCTGATGGACGACGTGGATGCCGTGCAGGCGCAGATCGCGCGCAACATGCTGGTCTCCGGCGATTGGGTCACTGCGCGGCTGGATGGCGTGGCTTATCTCGAGAAATCTCCTCTCCTCTACTGGCTGATGGCCATTTCCTACCGCATTTTTGGCGTGCATGATTGGGCGGCCCGCCTGCCCCTGGCGCTGTGTGTGGTGCTGTTGTGCTGGGTTACCTTCCGCTTTGCCCGCTGGGCCTTTGGCGAAGATGCCGGCACCTATGCCGGATTGGCTCTCGCCACTTGCGTTGGCCTGTTCCTGTTTACCCGCATCTTGATTCCGGATGCCATCGTAACCCTGACCATTACCGGCGCGATTTGGGCGTGGCTGCGGCTGCTCGAGCCGGAAGAAGAACATCCGCTCCGCTGGTCTGTCGTATTGGGACTGTGCCTCGGCGCCGGCCTGCTGCTGAAGGGCCTGATCGCGGCGGTGTTTCCCCTCATGGCGGCCTTGGCATACATGGCGCTGACCTGCCAACTTTTTGTGCTCGCCGCCTGGAAGAAACTTCGCTTGGGTACCGCCACACTGGTGGCCCTGCTGATCGCCGTTCCGTGGCACGTATTGGCTGTCCGCGCCAACCCGCCTTACTTCGCGTTTTCGTTGCATAGCGGCCCGGGGGAATACCATGGATTTTTCTGGTTCTATTTCTTCAACGAGCATTTGCTGCGGTTCTTGAATCTGCGTTATCCCCGGGATTACAACACGGTGCCGCGGCCTCTGTTCTGGCTGCTGAACCTGGTCTGGCTCTTTCCCTGGTCGGCCTATCTACCCGCCATCTCCGGAGTGTCATTCAAGCCGGTGTCGCGTGCCGCCCGGGTGCGTTTAATGGCGATCTGCTGGATTGCGGTGGTGATGCTGTTTTTCACCTTCTCGACGACCCAGGAGTACTACTCGATGCCGATCTATCCGGCGCTGGCGCTGTTGATCGGCTCGGCCCTGGCCGGCGGCAACCGTCGGCTGCGGCTTGGCTCGCGGGTGCTGATTGGTCTCGCCACGCTCCTGTTTGCCGCGCTGGCGTTGATCCTCGGCTTGGCGTGGAGGCTGCCCGCCCCCGGCGATATTTCGCAGGCGCTCACCCAACATCCCGAACTCTATACGCTCTCCATGGGCCACATGGCGGATTTAACGCTGAATGCTTTTGCCTATCTCAAACTGCCGCTGGCGCTGGCGGCGCTGGCGTTTGGCGGGTGCGCGCTGGGGTTGACGCTGGCCGGGGCGAATGTACGTCGGGCCGTCCTGGTGCTGGCGGCCGGCATGATCGTGTTCTTGCAGGCGGCGCGGTTGGCCCTCGTTCGCTTTGATCCTTACCTGGGCTCGTATCCCTTGGCGCAGACCCTGAAGCAGTCGCCGCCGGGGCAATTGATCGAGGCGGATGCCTACTATGCATTCTCGTCAGTGTTTTTCTATACCGGCCGGACAGCCTTGCTCTGGAATGGCCGGAGCAACAACCTCGAGTATGGGTCCTATGCCCCGGGCGCTCCCCGTGTGTTTATCGATGACAACCAGTTTGCCCGCCTGTGGGCCGAATCGAGCCGCTATTATCTGCTAACCTACGGCTCCGACCTGCCGCATCTGGAACAGCTCGCCGGCCGCGCGAACCTGCATGTAGTGGCGGAAAACGCGGGCAATTATCTATTGACGAACCAGGCGACGGCAAGCGTCCCACGCTCCACGTTCCCCGTTTCACGTTGAGCGGACCGCGGGAGCAATTTCAAATTTGAATTGCTTCGTGTTTACAAAGAATTAACAACCCTCGCGTAAATGCTTCGATTTGTAAGTTGTTGATTGTAATTACGGAAAGTCAAGCTGAGAGGCGCTGGCCGTTGACCCTTTCGTTCCATTGCTTGGTCAATCCTGAGCTGCTAATCTTTTTTGTACGCGACCGAACTCTCACTCCCGTGATGCCGAGGACGCAAGGGGAGAGGAACGCGGTAGATATCGCGAAACGACACAAAAGGCGCCATTGCCGTTTTTTCGCAAACCTCCGCGACCAGCGGCCTCGATGATTGATCACGGGAGACGAAAGACATGATTTCCGCCACGCTACGTTCCGCTCGCAACCTGATTGCCGCCATGCTGACTGCCGCCGCCTTGCTGGTTGTTCCCCTTGGCGCGCAGACCGCTCCGTCCTCACGGATCGCCAACCGCCTCACGGTTCCGGTCGACGAGCGCTCTTTAGTCACGCTGCACGGGGCCGTGTCTCCGCTGGCTAAGGCGGCCAATGATCTCGGAGCGGTGGCCGACGACATGCAGCTTCAGCGTCTGCACCTGGTTTTGAAACGGAGCGCGGCTCAGGAAAACACCCTGCGGCAGCTCATCGTCGATATGCACACGCACGGCTCGGCCAGTTATCATCAGTGGCTCACGCCCGAGCAGTTTGGCGCCCAATTTGGGCCTACCGATCAGGACATTGCCACCGTGGAGTCCTGGTTGGCGTCTCACGGGTTCCAGGTGAGCGAAGTCAAACCCGGCAAGCAGGTGCTCGAGTTTTCCGGAAGCGTCGCGCAATTGCGCGAGGCCTTCCACACTTCCATCCATAAATATTCGCTGAACGGCGAGAGCCATTATGCCAATGCCAACGACCCCCAGATTCCCTCCGCGCTGGCGCCGGTGGTGGGCGGGTTTGTCTCACTGAATAACTTCCGGGTGAAGAATCACAGTCGCGTGCTGGGCCAGGCCATTTATAACCCCAAGACCCACACGGCGCGGCCGGAGTGGACCTATGGGGACAGCTCCGGATTCAGTTTCCCGCTGGCGCCGGCTGACTTCGCGATTCAATACGACCTGAATCCGCTGTACAACGCGAGCGTCCCCGTCAACGGCAGTGGCCAGACCATCGCCGTGATCAACGATTCCAATATCAATGTGGAATTCGTCAACCAGTTTCGCAGCCTCTTTGGCCTCAGCGTCAATCCGCCCCAGGTCATCCTGGACGGAAACGACCCCGGGATCGACGGCATTAACAATCCCGATGGCCCCAATTACGACTCGTTCGAAGCCTATCTGGATGTGGAATGGTCGGGCGCGGTGGCTCCCGCCGCCACGATTGATCTGGTGATTGGCGCCGATACCGTGCTGGAAAACGGTCTGATTCTGGCCGCCGAACATGCCGTGTACGGAAACCTTGCGCCCGTGATGAGCTTGAGTTTCGGAGAATGTGAAGGGGACCTGGGCTCTACGGACGGTTTTTTCAATTCGCTCTGGGAACAGGCCGCCGCACAAGGGATCACCGTTTTGGTCTCTACCGGAGACAGCGGTTCGGCGGGTTGCGATAACGACAACACGCAGTACTATGCGGTGAATGGACTGGGCGTCAACGGCCTGGCCTCTACGCCTTACGACATTGCGGTGGGCGGTACGGATTTTTACTACAGCGATTACAACAACTCCAACCTCAACGCACAGGTTGAAACTTATTGGAACACCACGCCCACGCAACAACCCCAGGCCTCGCTGCTGCGGGTGGTTCCCGAGCAACCCTGGAATGACAGTCAATATGGCCTGAATGTCATCGACTACTACTCGGTGCTGGGCAGCTCCCAGCAAACCATCATTGCCGCCGGCAGCGGCGGGATCAGCGATAGCGGCGATTGCAGCACGAATACCTATGACGATGGGTATTGCGTCGGCGCAATTGTCGGCTATCCCAAACCCTCATGGCAAACCGCCACCGGCGTTCCCGCGGACGAGGTTCGTGACCTTCCGGACCTGTCGTTGTTCGCGGCCAATGGACAGAACTACAGCTACTATGCCGTGTGTGCCGAGGATGGCGATTGTCAGCCGCCTTCGGGGAGCAATCTGGTTCAGATCAGCGGCGTCGGTGGCACCTCGGCTTCGGTACAGGTGTTTGCGGGCATGATGGCGCTGGTCAATCAGAAGTATGGACGCCAAGGCCAGGCCGACTTCGTTCTCTACCCGCTAAAGGCACAGTTTCCAGCGGCTTTCCACGACGTTACTCAGGGAACGATCTCCGTGCCTTGCGCCTACCTGCCAAGCTCGCCCGACTGCATTGCGGTCGCCAATGCTCTTACGGTTACAGATCCGAATTATGGCCAAGCGGTGGAAGGCGAGTTGGGGAGTGGGACCACCGCCGACTATAACGCCTCCGCGGGATATAACCTGGCCACCGGCCTCGGTACCGTCGATGCCAACGTTCTCGTTACCAACTGGAACAATGTTTCCTCTGCCACGACCACGACCACGTTGACCCCTTCCGCAACCACCTTGACCCACGGAAGCTCCATCACGATCGACGGTTCGGTCAGCGGTAGCGGAACTCCGACCGGCGATGTGGCTCTGATGACCGATAGCCAGACTCCGCTCAATCAGGGACAAACGTTCTTTACGCTGAGCAACGGCGGGTTTAGTGCGACGAATGTGAATTACCTGCCCGGGGGAACGTATAACATCTGGGGCCGGTATGGCGGCGATGGAAACAACGCCGCCAGCTCCTCGGCCAAAACTCAGATCACGGTGAATCCGGAAGCCAGCAGCACCGCTTTCAACATCTACGACGTGGCCACTCCCAGTACCGGTACTGCCCCGATCGCTTCCGGAGCCACGAATATTCCATATGGCACGCAGCTGATCCTGGACGCCAAAGCGGCTCCCACCACTTCCAGCACGTACTTTGGCTACCCCACCGGTACCGTTGCTTTTGCCGATAAGGGCACTACGATCAATACCGCTGTGATCAACGTGGAGGGCGACGCCGAATATAACGCTCCTTGGAGCGTGGGTTCGCACTCGGTTACCGCCGCCTACTCGGGGGACGCCAGCTATAACGCCTCCAGCGCCTCCGCCATTACCTTCAGCATTGCCCGGGACACGCCTGCCATCACACTCTCCAGCGCCGCTGGGACCTCGGGGATTTACCCTGGCGGGGAAAAGACGGTGCTCACCATTCAGGTGGAAAACAGCGCCAATCTCTATAACGAAGACGATTATGGCATCGGGTATTCCAACCCCGCGGTGGCCCCGACGGGAAGCGTAAGCGTGAGCGGCCTCCCCTCCGGCGTGCCCACCTCGGCCACCTTGAGCGCGGCCGTGGACCCGAGTACCTACTCTCCCGAAGGCGTGGCCACGATTGTGGCTCCGGCAAATACGCCCACGGGATCTTATACCGCCACGATTCATTACGGCGGAGACGCGAATTACGCTGCCACTTCGAACAGTGCGTCCGTGATGCTTACCGCGACCACCGGCATGGCTTCCACGACCACCGCCAGCTTCTCCGGTAGCATCTCGCCGACGACCAGCATTACGGTTACGGGAACGGTGACCGGTCAAAGCGGGCAGGCGGCGCCTGGCGGTTATGTCCTGTTTTTCTCCTCCGGTTATCAACTGTATAGCCTGGGTGAAGTTGCCATCACCGCGGGAAGCGGCGACAGTTCTTCCTTCTCGGCTACATTGAACAGCCAGACGCTCTTTCAGGGTACAAACCTCATTACGGTTCAATACCTCGGTGACAACAATTACGCTCAGTCCTCCACCACGCTGAATCCCATCGCCAGTCCGCTCTCCGATTTTTTGCTGGTACCCCAGGCGGCGACGGTCCCGATTGCGGCGGGGGCCGCGGCCACGGATACGGTGAACGTGATTTCCGGCAACGGCTTCAGTGGAACGATCAACTTTACCTGTAGCGCGGCTCCCGGAATGACTTGCTCGGTCCCGGCCTCGGTGGCCCTTTCCAGCGGCGGCAGCGCGGTCATTCCTCTTACGCTCACGGCCTCGTCTTCGGCGAGCGGGAGTTACAACGTCCTGCTGACGGCTACCTCGGGCTCCTTCGTCCATACCCTTGGAATTCAGACGATTGTTTCCCAATCCGCAAGTTCAGTGACCCCCAGCGTGACGGCGGCCAACAAGACCTATGACGGCACGACGACCGAACCGGTGAGCCAGGTGACTTGCACGCTAACGCCGAGCGCGAGCAATCTGACCTGCTTGGCGGCGGCAGCGACTTTTGCCACTCCGGGCGTTGGCAATAGAATCACGGTGACGGCAACCGGCATTGCGCTAGGCGGATCGGCGGCGTTCAATTATTCGCTTGCGACGACTACGGCTACGACCACCGCCAACATTAGCCAAGCCACGCCGGTCCTGGGCGTGACCTGCGGCGGTGGCACGTACAACAGCACGGCATACTCTTGCACCGGCTCGGCGACGGGCGTAAGTGGAGCCACCGTGGCCGGTATGTTCACGTTCAGCCCGGTGAGTGAAACCAATGCGGGGAGTTACCCGGTGACGGGCACGTTTACCAGCAGCGATACCAACTATGTGAGCGGCGGCACGGCCAGCGGCACGCTGACTATAGCCCAAGCCATACCGACGCTATCGGTGACCTGCGCCGGAGGAACCACCTACACCGGCCATTCGTTCCCCTCCTGCGCCGCTTCGGCAACGGGCATAGGCGGTGCGCCGGTAGCCGGTACGTGGCTCATCACCTACAGCGGAATTGACGGTACCAGTTATGGTCCGAGCACCACCGGGCCAACCAATGCCGGAACGTATCAGGTAGCCGTCTCCTTCACCAGCGACAATGCCGATTACGCGAATGGCACGGCCAGCAGCACGCTGACCATCACGCCGGCCACTCCGGTAGTCGCCGTAACCTGTCCGGGCGCTACGTATGATGGCAACGCGCACGGCTGTACCGCCACCGCCACCGGCGTTGGCGTGGACGGCAATATCACCACCCAGGGAACGTTCAGCTGGAGCCCGGCGCAGAGCGAGACCAGCACCGGCAATTACACCATTACGGCGACCTTTAGCAGCACCAATTCGAATTACAACAACAGCGGCAGCGGCTCAGCTACTTTAACCATCCAAACGGCGGCTACGCTTGTACCCTCCATCGCCGGTATTACGCCAGCCAGCGCCACGGCAGGCGCCGCGACATTAGCCATCGCTGTCAGCGGCACGAACTTTGATTCCAATGCGGTGATCGAATGGAACGGCACTGCCCTTACCACCACTTGGACAAGCCCCACGCAGTTGACCGCGCCGGTCCCCGCCGCCAGCCTGAGCGCGATCGGCGTGGCCAGTATCACGGTCTTGAATCCCGCACCCAGCGCCGGCGCAGCGTCGGCCAGCTCGGGGACTTTCCAGTTTGCCATCGACAGCAGCGCCAGCACGGCCGGCACCGTCACGGTTACGTCGTCCATTACCGCCGTAACGGTTCAGCCAGGCGAAACGACGACGGTACCGGTAAGCTTCGCCGGCGCCAACTCGAACGCGGCGATTACCGTGAACTGCGTCAATTTGCCGGCGGGCGCAACCTGCACTTACGCAAACGGCACGGTGACCATCACCGCCGGTTCCAATACTTCGGCGGGCACCTATCCGGTCACCATCATCTTCACCACGACGCAGACGGTGGCTTCCCGCTTCCATGAGCGAATTTTCCTGGCTGCCTGGAGCGGCATCCTCGGGCTGCCTCTGGGGCTGTTGTGGGTAGGCGGCGGGCGCAAAAGAAACCTGCGCCGTTTCCTTCTGGCATTCCTCGGGATGGCGCTGCTCCTGTCTCTGGTGGGTTGCGGCGGTAAGTCCGCGCCTTCGACCTCGACTTCAACTTCCAATCCGAACACAAGCACGAGCACGGCCAGCACGGTCACCTCGCAATCGTCCGTAGCGGTGACTTTGTCAGTAATTTGAAGTAATTCAGTAATTGAGTAATCGGGCAATTGGTAATTGTCGGCGCCCGGAGCTTCGGCAGGATTGGAATTATCCGATTACTCAATTACTGAATTACTCAATCAAGGGGTTCCTCTGTGCCCTCTGTGTCCTCTGTGGTGAATAAGAGTGTCTTACCCTTTGGCGCTCTTCGCGGCGGTGTGCTGGGAGCCTCCGTAGTAATCGATCAGATCCGAGCGGGTAATCAGACCGGCCATCTGTCCCTCTTTGGTCACTACGACGGCGGAGTTTCCGGCCAGCAACAGGCGGTAAATTTCCTCCAGCGATACCTGCTCGTCCACTTGCGGAATGGGCCGGGCCATAATCTCCCGTAAACGGATTTCTTCGGAAACGCCGCTGTGCTGGGCATGCACGATGGTGATTTCCTGCACGGCGCCGATCATGATTCCGTTCTCGACCACCGGCAATTGCGAGATTCCGTTCTGGCGAAACGTCTGCGCGGCTTGCCGTAAGGAGTCGTCCGGCGAAAGCTGAATCAGCGTGCCTTCCCGCCCCAATGCCGCCAGCAGATCCCCGGCGCTTTGGCGCGGCGAGGACACCTGCAGGAATCCATTGCGTGCCATCCAGGCATCGTCGTACATCTTGCTGAGGTAGTTTCTTCCGGTATCGGGACACAGGGCCACAATCAGGTCCTGCTTGCCGCAGCGCTGGGCGTAAGCAAAGGCCGCCGACAGGCAAGTGCCGCTGGAACCGCCCAGCAGGATGCCCTCCTCGCGGGCAATCTTGCGTGCCAGGGCGAAGGAATCGGCATCGCTGACGCGAATCCACTCATCAATGACCTGTGCATTCAGGGTGCTGGGGACGAAGTCCTCGCCGATGCCTTCGACTTTCCACGGTCCCGGCGTTCCGCCGCTGAGGATCGATCCTTCGATATCGGCGCCGATGACCCGGATTTTGGGATTCTGGTCTTTTAAGTATTGCCCAATTCCACTGATGGTTCCGCCCGTGCCGGCGGCGGCGACAAACACCGTTATCCGGCCTTCCGTCTGCTCCCAGATTTCCGGTCCGGTCTGCTGGTAGTGGGCCTGTGGGTTAGCCAGATTGGAGAATTGTCCGGCTCGCCATGCGCCTTCAATTTCCCGCGTCAGCCGGTTGGCCACTCCGTTATAACTCTCCGGCGAATCCGGCGGCACATTGGTGGGGGTGATGACGACTTCGGCGCCGTACGCCTTGAGCAGTCGTACTTTGTCCTCGCTCATCTTATCGGGCAAGACAAAAATACAGCGGTAGCCGCGCACCGCGGAGACCAGGGCCAGGCCCAAGCCGGTGTTGCCTGCCGTGGCTTCAATCACCGTTCCTCCCGGCCGCAGGACCCCACTGCGCTCAGCTTCCAGGATCATGTTGAGCGCCACGCGATCCTTGGTACTGCCGCCCGGGTTGAAGGATTCCACCTTGGCGCAAACCGCGGGAGCCAAATGTGCCGCGGAACGGCCAAGGCGAATTAGCGGAGTCCGTCCAATGGTTTGCAGAATATTGTCGTTGATCAGCATGATGTGCCTTACGAACTCCCTGAGTTATTCGATGCGTACAAGCGCTCTTCTTGTAGCGCCGGCGTCTCGCCGGCTGTCGTTGCAGCCGTCTCGGCTGCAACCATCGCAAACTGCTGTGGGCGAGACGCCCACAGGACAGCCGCCGGGACGGCGGCGCTACCACTGGCAGAAATTACTTGCCCGCTCCGGCACTGGCTGTCAGCCTCAATCCCTGCTCCAAATCGGCAATGATGTCGCGCACATCCTCGATCCCCACGGAAAGCCGCACCAAATCCGGGCTTACGCCCGTGCTGGATTGCTCTTCGGCCGTCAACTGCTGATGTGTGGTCGGTGCCGGATGGATCACCAACGACTTGGCGTCGCCAATATTGGCCAGCAGGCTGAAGAGCTTTAGCTGATTGATCAGCGCGCGGCCGGCTTCATAGCCGCCCCGTATTCCAAAAGTGACCAGACCGCTGGCGCCGTTCGAGAAGTATTTTGCCGCCAGCGGATAATAGCGGCCGTACAACGAAGTAGTGGAAACAATCTCCTCGCCGGCTTTGGCCAGGGTAGTGATCGTCAGGGTTTCAGCTGCCTGCCCCGAGGCGGTGGCCAGGGCAGCCGCGCCTCCCTCCAATGCGGCGATCCGCTTTTCCAACACGTCGGTGGTGGGATTCATGATCCGGGTATAGATATTTCCAAACTCCTTCAATGCGAACAGGCGGGCCGCATGATCGGCGTCGTCAAACACGTAGGAACTGGTTTGATAAATGGGCACCGCCCGCGACTTAGTGGCCGGGTCGGCCGTTTGTCCGCCATGTACGGCGAGGGTGGCAAAGCGGGGTTCTTGGTCAGCCATTCTTGTTCTCCTTCATTCCAGGTTGCGGTCACTTAGACAAGGTCACAGACGATAGGAAATGCCGAAAGCAAATTGGGCGCGCGCACCCACCTGCGCGCCGGGCAGCACGCGGTTGGCGGCCTGAGCGACTCCAAAATCGATGTTCAACGGATGTTCCGTGCTCGGAATGACGCGCGCGAAGTACGTCAATGTGGTTGGCAAGGTGGCGTTGGGCAGATTCTGAATGTAGTGCGGCTGTTGGGCCACTTCCGAACCCACCACGATTTTGCTCTTCGCCGGTCCGCTCAGTACCAACCCCAGCGCCCCAAATCCACGCGCCGACCAATTCGGAGCATTGCCCGCAATGCCCAGCAGCGATGCATCCGTTTCTTTTACCCCGGCGTTCAGCACGAAGGGCAAATGCTTCACTTGCGTCACGGTCTTGGTGGCTACCAGATAGAAGTCGCCATTGGACGTGTCTTTATCGTTGAGTACGCCTCCCACGCGTCGCACCTGGGTACGGGCTGCAAAACCCACTGCTACCGCGGGGAGCCATGCCTGCTTGCCGGCGTTCTCGTCCAAAAAGTTCAGTTTGCCGTGAAAAACATTAAAGCCGTTGTTGAACAGCGGGGCTAAGGTCGTGTTGCTTCCCGATGCATTCAGCGCGCTGGTGTAACCAACTTCGACCCGCTTGAGCAGGCCTTCGGTCACCGAGATTTGGAAATCATTGCCCACCACGCTGCCTCCATCCAAGTAATGGAAGGCAAGTTGGGGATGGCCCAAGTGACCCGCGGAAGAGGCGCTCGTATAAGCGAATGGCGTCACAAAGGCGCCGGTCTGTCCTTCCCAGTTCAACCCCTGGCCAAATGCGGAAACCGCGAAAATAGCGAATGCGGCGGCGATCAACGTTCGCCGTAATAAGTGTTCGTTCTGGTTTATGGGTTTCATTGATTTCGTCTCCATTCCATACATGAGTAAAATGATCGAATAACTAATATAATGAATTGTACACAGCTTTTTGAAAACCGGGCAAGCAAATTGAGTTGAAAAAATTGATTCAGGAAATCGACAAATTACCTGGTAGTTAGTCGCCTAGTGGTTAGTAGCTAGGAGCCCATGGCCCTAGCTACTAGCTCTGGCTACTGCTCAGGAACTGTAAACTATAGACGACCAACCATCATGGAACGCTTACCGTATCAAGTCACCGCTTTGGCGGACAGCTATGAAGGGCTGCGCCTTCCCGTAACCGTGCTGCTCGATAATGTGCGCAGCATGTATAACGTGGGCTCGTTCTTTCGCACGGCGGACGGAATTGGCCTGGAAAAGCTCTATTTGTCCGGCATCACCGCCTATCCTCCCAAAAATGCCATTTCCAAAACGGCGTTAGGAGCCGAGGAAACCGTCTCCTGGGAACATGGCTGGGATGCCTTGGAGACGATTACCGGCCTGCGTGGCAGAGGTTATGAAATCGCCGCCATCGAGACCAGCTTGCATTCCGTCGATCTGTTTGATTGGCGCCCGAACTATCCGGTATGCGTCGTCTTCGGACATGAGGTGGACGGCGTGCGGCCGGAAGTGCTGAAGATGGCGGACACCCACGTCCGCATCCCCATGCTGGGCCAGAAACATTCTCTCAACGTGGCTACCGCCGGAGGCGTGGTGCTCTACGAGCTGCTGCGCAAATATCGGGAGCTGGGCAAGGAGTTAGGAGTTAGGAGTTAGAAGGCCGAACATCCACCACGGAAAGGCACGGAGACACGGAGGAGCATAGAGAGCTTTTTAACCAATCAGCAGCCTCAAATCTTCTATTTTTCTCCGTGGTCCTCTGTGCCTCCGTGACTCCGTGGTAGGTGTTCTAACTCCTAAGTTCTCACTTCTGTTCCCATCATCGCTTCCAATTCCATGCGCTCGATTTGTTCGTCGACGCGGTCGCGCTCCTGATGCTGTAAGCGTTTGGCCAGGGTTTCACAATGCATGCAGTAAGCGAGTCCGGGAAGGGCTTCGGCGGCACAGGTAAGGCAAAATCTTTGGTGCATAGTGCAAATCCTGAGCGCAATCTGCCATGGCCTGGTCTCCCGCACAATCAGGCATTTCCCCGGTTACCTTGGTTCGACCCTTCTAACTCCTAACTCCTAACTCCTAGCTCCTAACTTCTGTTCCTAGCAACCTTGGCCAGAAAACCTGAATCCAACAGCCAACCTCTGGTGCACGAATCAAGGAGCGTTCATGAAACATCCACTGGCTGGAATTAGCGTACTGGCATTGACCATGGGTCTTGCCTTCGCTCAACAACCGCAAACCCAGGCCATAGGGGCCAATGCTTCGCCGACCACCGGCAAAGCGAGCATGACAACGGAAACCACGGGCCCGGTGGTCGAGCAACTGAAGCAGCTGGAAGATGATTGGTCCAAGGCGGAGTTGACCAAGAATGCCAACGAATTGCAAAGAATTGAAGCCACCGACTATGAGTTTGTTATGCCCGACGGCAAGGTGCGTACCCAGCCGGAGGATATTGCCAGCCTGCAAACCAGTTCCTACACCGACTTCAGCAATGGCGAGATGAGCGTTCGCGTCTTCGGCGACACCGCCGTGGTCACCGGAGTAGCGCAGATCAAGGGCACCGAGGCCGGAAAAGACGTCAGCGGCAACTACCGCTATACCGACGTCTTTGTGAAGCGCAATGGCCGCTGGGAAGCCGTGCACACACAAGCAACGAAACTAACACCATAGAAGCAGTTGCGAGTTGCGAGTTGTGAGTTACCGGCGCTCGCAACTCGCAACTCGTCACTCGCTGGGGTTCCACCCATCCGCGCCGGCGAGAAAGTGTTTAATTTCCCAGTGAGCCGCTTCGTCGGCGGTCAGGTGCTTGGTATGGGGATCGCGCTCCGCCGGCCGGGCGCCGGGGCCGGTGGAGTTGTACTCAGCGTAGAAGGCGGTTTCAAGGGACTTCGTGTCGCCCGGATGCCATTCCCGCCAGCCCGCGGGTTCTATCTCCTTGCCCATTTCCGTGTTCAGCATAATCACGGTGGCATAGGGCCGCCAGGGCCGTCCCAGCCAAACGTGGCTCACCCCCGGCTCCGCCGTCAGCTTGCAATGGTCGAAGATATAAGCGCTGTCTTGTGCCGGATAATGCTTGCTTTGCGCCGTGATATATCCACCCACCTGCCGGTTGCTATGGATCTCGCAGTGGTCGAAGACCGTTTTGCCATCTCCGAAGATGAAGTCCACATTGCCTTCGACATAGCAGTTGGAGAAATACTGGCGCGCCGGGACACAGGAGGTTTCGTTCGCGATGGCACACGTCTTGCTGCCGGCATACAGCGTGTCCTGGTTTCCCAGTAAGCGGACATTGCGGAAAATCGCGCGATCACCGGTCACCAGCAGGGCGAGCGCCTGCGAGCCTTTGGGCAACTGCGGGTGCGTGGTATTGAAATCATTTTGCAGCGTGAGATTCTCGGCCACGAAGTTGTCGGCCGTTACGTTGACGGTGGCTGAGTTCATGGTCCCGCCGCTGGTGCCGGCGCTCTTGTCAAATACAATGACGGTCTTACGAGCGTCGGAATAGGGGCTGCGCAAGTGGATATTGGGCTTGTTGATGGTTAACGATTCGCGATAGATTCCGGGCGCGATGGAAATCACGGCGCCGTCGGCTGGCGCAACGTCGATGGCGCGCTGGATGGAATAATAGTCGCCCGTACCATCCGCCGCCACATAAAGCGTCGAGTCTTCCGGGGGCGCGATGACCGCGGCCGCGGGCGCGGTGGGCAGTTTCGGCTCGGCGACGAACCGGCCCGCACAGCTCCAAGGAGCGCTTTCGGCGGCGCCGGTGGTCTTCACCGAGACATCCTCACCTTTGGGCATCAAGTTGCCCCGCCGCGGGCCGATCGTGATCTCGGCATGTTGGGCCTCAAGGTCGGCCGGTCGCTGGCCATCCACGGTCACATTATCGAAAGTGACACCCAGTTTGTGTTCCGCATCCACGCCCAGCAGGGTCGTATAGCCGGGAGTCGTGCTGTGCACGTTTTTCACCAGGATGTCGCGGTACACCGGCAGCTTGGTTCCCTGGAAGGTGGTGTACATGGAATTGAGGACGATCGGATTGGCCACGTTCCGCATGCACACGTCTTCAAACACGACATCCTGCACGAGCCCTCCGCGGCTGCGATCGGACTTGATCCGCACTCCGTTATCCGTGCCGTCCAGGGTTAAATCGGTTACCCGCACCGCGCTGGCGCCGCCGGCCGTGCCGCTGCCGATCGACATTCCGTGCCCATAATACAAATGGTTATGCGCGACGGTTACGTGGGACACCGTTCCGTTTTCGCTCGAAGATTTCAGGCAGATATCATCGTCGCCGGTGGAGATGGAGCTGTCCCGGATGGTGATATTGGTCGATGACGAGGGGTCAATCCCGTCCGTGTTGCGCGCCGTTTTCGGGGTGCGGATCTTTACCCCCCAGGCGGTGAATCCGTCGGTGCGATCGATGCCTACATGCAGGTTCGGCGAATTGCGCAAGGTAATGCGATAAAGGATGAACCCGTTCGAGCGGCGGACGATCAGGATACGGCTGACGCTTTGCATCTTATCGAATACCTTGGCTCGGCGCGCCAAGTCCCACCAGCTTTCGTCCTGTCCCAACAGTTTGGCGCCGCCTCGTCCGTCAATCGCCCCGTCTCCCATGATGGCGCTTCCGGGGGCGTCTTCGGCCAGAATCAAGGGCTTACAACCGTGTCCCTTTTCATCGACGATGCCGCAGCTGCCCGGGGTCAGGTCGTAATCACGGGGATTGCGGGAGGCAAACAACGCGGTATGTGCGTCAATCAAAAGCGTTACGCCGGTCTTCAACTGGATAGGGGCGGTGAGGAAGATGTTTTTACCCGTGGTGGCTTTCAACTCCACCGCCAAGCCGGACGCACAATGATCGATGGCGCTCTGGATCCGATCCGTGTCCAGTAGCTTTTCGCTGGCTTCCGGCAACGCTCCCCCCGGCGCCGCTAATCGCGCCGTCAGAATGGTGCAAGCTTTAGGAATTCGGGGCTCGGTGACGTTGCGCGTATCTTGGGCGCACATCCGCGAAACCCCCAGTAAAATTGCAGAATTCAGCAGCCAATAAATGATTTTGTTCCCGCTCACGGCCATTCCCCTGGAAGATGGAGTTATGCGCCTAAGATTAGCATGGCGCAAGGCCTGGGAACGCGGACTGCCAGCCAAAGGCAAGAGACGCGAGTCACGAGTCACGAGTCGCGAGTGGGGAAACGCGAACAAATCGGAGCTCGTTGGGTTTTAGTCTCGCGACTCGCGACTCGTGACTCGCGACTCCCCTGCCCGTCCCCTCCGTGATATGCCGGAAGAGCTGTAAAATAAAGAACCTAGTCGCGAAATTCAGTAAATTTCGCTTGTGAGCTGGCCGAACACCGGAGACAATGTTACTGAGGTGTCAATTACCAGTTTTGGTGGTTGGCAGATCCCTGTCTGCTGGTCCCCTGATGGTGAATTGCAGGCCGCGGCGGGTTTGGCTGCTCGGGCCTCCGCTTCGGAGAACGGACGGGTGTGGCCGGAAATGGGGACCCATGCCTTGTTTATGAAGGAGCTATCAAGATGAGTATGCAAGCGCAAGCCGCGCAGGAAAAAATGATTTTTCGTAAGACCGACGCTTGCTCGGGCCGGCATATCTCGGTTACTCCCAGCAACAGCACGAATCGGCATTTGAGTTATGGCCGCATTCGACTGGATGCTTCCGCCGCACCGGTGACGTTCGCCAACGGCGGCGAGGAAACGGGATTTCTGGCGTTGCAGGGCGAAGCCACAGTGCAGGCCGCGGGAAAAGAATTTCAGCTCAGCCAATACGACGCCCTTTATATCCCGCGGGATTCGCAAATTACGGTCGTCACGAAAAGCACGGTGGACATCGCGGAGTTTTCCGCGCCCGTGGAGAATCACTATCCCTTGCAACATGTGAGCTACGCCGTAGCCAGCAAAGATCCGGGATTGAAGTTCGACGCCGGGCTGGGAACCGGCGCGGCGCGTCACTTGAACATGTCCTGTGCGAAGAACGTGCAGGCGGGCCGGCTGGTGTTTGGCTGGACCTATTCGGATCCGGGAAATTGGACGAGTTGGCCGCCGCATGAGCACGCGCAACTGCTCGAGGAAATGTACGTGTATTTCGATATGCCCGCGCCCGCGTTTGCCTTGCAGTTGGTTTACAACAACACGGAATATCCCGAACTGGTGGTCCCGGTACGGGAAGGAGATGCCGTGTTGATGCCCAACGGATATCACCCGAACGTTTCCATTCCCGGTCACAAAGTCTGCTTCATTTGGGCTATGGCGGCACACCGGGAAGTGGAGGACCGCAAGTTCGGCGTGGTCAATGTGCAACCAGGATTTAATCAAGGCGGCTCGGGGCTAGAGAAGGGCCAGGCCAAGTAATCAGGTTTCGATTCCAGGAGAGAGGTTCGTGCGATATGGGCGATACACGTAACAGAGCAGCGGTGGCGAGCGTAAGCGGAGCTGCCAGCGCGCCGGCAATCGTAAAGAAAGTCGGGGCGGCCGCCGTCGAACACATCGGTCGCTATCGCTGGAGAATTTGCGCGCTCCTCTTCTGTGCCACCACCCTCAATTACATGGATCGGCAAGTGCTGGCGCTGCTCAAGCCCACCTTGATGTGTCCAGCCAATGGGTTTATGGCCCGCCTGATTCCCGGCTGTATCAATCCCAATACCCACTTGGCCATGACGGGAATTGGCCTGACCGAGTTGCAGTTCAGCTTTATTGTTACGGTTTTTTCCGCCGCCTACGCCCTCGGGCTGTTATTGAACGGAGGCTTTATTGACCGGGTGGGCACCAAGATCGGTTACGCGGTAGCCATCAGTATCTGGACCGTGGCCGCGGTGAGTCACACCTTTGTCAGCTTTCCCCGTGTGGTTGCCCCGCTCCAATTCGTAGGTCCCTGGCTCGCCGGCGTACTCGGGGCGCTTCCCGGCGTGGGCCACCGGCAGTGGATCGACACCTTGGCCACGCTTTCGGCGGCCGTGGTGGGATTCTTGATTGTACGTTTCGTGCTGGGGCTGGGCGAATCGGGAAATTTTCCGGCGGCCATCAAGACCGTGGCCGAATGGTTCCCGCAAAAAGAACGCGCCCTGGCCACGGGGATCTTTAATTCCGGCAGTAACATTGGCGCCACGCTGGCTCCTTTTGCCATCGGTCTGATCCTTTACCACCTCGGTTGGCGCTACGCGTTTCTGGTCACCAGCACCTTCAGTTTCATCTGGTTGATCACCTGGCTGATCATGTACCGCCGTCCCCAGGAGCACCCCAAGGTATCTCCGGCGGAACTGAAATTCATCAACAGCGATCCGCCGGAGCCGGAAACCAAAGTGCCGTGGGCCAAACTGCTGCCGCACCGGCAGACTTGGGCTTTTCTGGTCGGCAAATCGCTGACCGATCCTATCTGGTGGTTTTATCTGTACTGGTTGCCGGGTTTTCTGCATGACCGCTACGGGCTCAGCATTCTTAAGGCGGGCATACCGCTGCTGGTGATCTACAACGTCTCGGCCGTGGGCAGCATTTTCGGCGGCTGGTTGCCGGCCAAGTTCCTCAGTATGGGTTGGAGCGTCAATAAGGCGCGCAAGACCTCAATGTTTATCTATGCCTGTGGCGTATTACCCATTGTTCTGGTCAGCAAGACCGGCAGTCCGTGGAGTGCGGTAGCCCTGATCAGCCTAGCGGCCGCTTCGCATCAGGCCTGGTCGGCCAATATGTTTACCCTGGCGTCCGACATGTTCCCGCGGCGCACCGTTGCCTCCGTAGTGGGCATTGGAGCCTTCGGCGGGGCCATTGTCATGATGTTCTTCAGCTCCTTTATCGGTTGGACGCTGCAGGTGACCGGCGGGAATTATTTCCTCGTCTTTCTCATTTGCGGATCGGCGTATTTGCTGGCTCTTCTGCTGATTCAGGGACTCGCCCCCAAGTTGAAGCCCGCCAACGTAGGCTAGTTGCGAGTTGTGAGTTGCGAGTTGCGAGCGGTGGAAGCACCGGGCTTTACTTGACTGATGCGGAAGTAATATCCGGTTTTTGGTGGAAGCACCGGGCTTTAGCCCGGTGAATGGGAGCGATTGAAAGATGCGGCTTTAGCCGCGGTGGCCGGGGCTAAAGCCCGGCGCTTCCACCCCGGCTAGGACATTCGTTCCAGTAAGATTGATGTACCCGCTGCGGCAAATACCGCAGCGGCATTTTTCGCCGGTCCTGTTACACAGGACCGGCTCTTTTAGCATCTGGGCTTAATGCTTTTCGCTGTTCGAAACTCACGTCTTCTGCCCGGCAGGTGTGGGCTGCTGGCTGCAAGCTGAAAACCGTAAACTGTAAACTTCCCGGGGAGCGAATGATGATTCTCGATGCATTCAGTTTAAAAGGCAAAAACGCATTAGTTACCGGATCGCAGCAAGGCTTGGGAGCCGGCATTGCTCTGGCCTTGGCCGAAGCCGGCGCCAACGTGGGTTGTCATGGCTTATTCCCCGACCCGCACGATATTTGCGATAAGATTCGCGCGCTGGGCGGCAAGAGCTTTTACGTCGCCGGCGATGTCTCCGATTCCCAGGTCTGTACGGAACTGGTCGAGCGGACGGTAAAGGAATTTGGCTCGATCGATATTGTGGTCAACAATGCCGGAACCATTAAGCGGGCGCCCGCGGCCGAGTTTCCTCCCGAATATTGGGATCAGGTCATTGCTGTCAATCTGAGCTCCGTGTTCCGCATTTGCCAATTGGCCGGCCGCCATATGTTGCAGCAAGGCCGCGGCAAGATCGTCAATATCGCGTCCTTGCTCTCCTTCCAGGGCGGGGTTTTTGTGCCCTCCTACGCTGCGGCCAAAGCGGGCGTGGCGGCGATTACCAAGTCCTTGGCCAACGAGTGGGGATCCAAAGGCATTAACGTGAACGCGATTGCTCCCGGCTACATGGCCACCGACAATACCACGGCCCTGCGCGCGGATGCCGATCGCAGCCGCCAGATTCTGGAACGGATTCCCGCCGGCCGCTGGGGCGACCCGAGTGATCTGGGCGGCGCCGCGGTGTTTCTCAGCTCTTCGGCCAGCGACTATGTGAACGGTCACATCCTGCTCGTGGATGGCGGCTGGATGGCACGGTAACGAGACCGCAATCATGGCACTCAACATAAAAGCTAAAGAGGGATGCCGGTGGGATCTGGTCAGCTTGGGCGAAGTCATGCTCCGCCTGGATCCCGGGGACCGGCGCATCTGGACCACTCGCCAATTCGAAGTCAGTGAAGGCGGTGGCGAGTATAACGTGGCTCGCGGCCTCAAGCGCTGCTTTGGCTTGGATACGGCCATTGTGACCGCCTTGGCGGATAATCCGGTGGGTAAGCTGCTGCAAGACCTGATGTATCAGGGAGGCGTGGACCAATCCCTGGTGCAATGGGTGCCCTTCGATGGCATCGGCCGCTCCGTGCGCAATGGCCTGAATTTTACCGAAAAAGGTTTCGGCGTACGTCCGGCGCTCGGCTGTTCCGACCGCGGACATACCGCCGCCTCCTTGATGAAAGCCGGCGACATCGATTGGGACCACGTCTTCGGTAAACTCGGCGCCCGTTGGCTGCACACCGGCGGAATCTTCTGCGCTCTGTCGGCCAGCACCGCGGAAGTCGCCGTGGAAGCCATGCAAGCCGCCAAGAAACACGGCGTGCTGGTTTCCTATGATTTGAATTATCGGGAATCGCTATGGAAGGCCATCGGTGGCAAGAAGAAAGCTCAGGAAGTGAACCGGGCGCTCGCGCCGATGGTCGATGTCATGATCGGCAACGAAGAGGACTTTTCCGCCGCCCTCGGATTCGAAGTTGAAGGCGTGGATGACAACCTTAAGGACTTCAAGGTCGAAGCCTTCAAGAAGATGATCGAGAAGGTCGTCCAGGAATTCCCCTTCAAGGCTGTGGCCACAACCCTGCGCAAAGCCAAGACCGCCACCAAAAACGATTGGGGCGCCATTTGCTATCACGAGGGGCGTTTCTATGAGGCGCAAAGCCGGCCGGAGCTGGAAATCTACGATCGCGTCGGCGGTGGCGATTCCTTTGCTTCCGGCCTGATCTACGGCTTCCTCACCGGACAGGAGCCGCAATGGTGCGTCGAATGTGGCGCCGCCCATGGCGCGCTGGCTATGACCACCCCGGGCGATACCACCATGGCCACTTTGAAGGAAGTCACCAACGTCATGAAAGGCGTGGGCGCCAGGATTGCCCGCTAGAAGAGGGCAGACACGAGGCAGATTTTAAATTTGAAATTTCAAATTTGAAATTTGACATCCGTTTCTCCAATTTAACGAACTGTGGTAAAGAAGGGCTTCAAACGACTCACATGAACAAGGAACAGATCAAGCAGAGAATCCTGGATGTGGGCATTGTGCCCGTGGTGCGCGCGGCTTCCGCCCGCCAGGCAATGGCGGCCGTGGAAGCGGTTTGCGCGGGTGGCATTCCTATCGCGGAAGTCACCATGACCGTCCCCGGCGCCGTGGAAGTAATTGCGGAACTGGTGAGAGCCGTTGGCAAAGACGTGCTGATTGGGGCGGGCACCGTACTGGATGCCGAGGCCGCTCGCCGTTGTCTGGATGCCGGAGCGGAATTTCTGGTGAGTCCCGGTTTCGATCTGGCCACCGTACAATTGGCGAACCGGGAAGAGAAGTTGATGATGGCCGGAGCCCTTACGCCGACGGAAGTGATTCAGGCGTGGCGCGCTGGTTCGGACTTCGTGAAGATTTTCCCCTGCGGGAATCTAGGCGGTCCCAAATACATTAAGTCGCTCAAAGCGCCGTTACCGCAGATTCCCATGGTGCCTACCGGCGGAGTGAATTTGCAAACCGCGGGCGATTTCCTGCGCGCCGGCGCCTCCGCTCTGGGCATAGGCGGAGAGTTAATTTCCGCCGCCACTCTGAAGTCCGGCAATTTAAGCGAGATCACCGAACTGGCCCGGCTATACGTCGAGATCATCCGCCAAGCCCGCCCAGCCGCTTTGAGCGCAAAACAGTAACGATTCTTCACCGCAGAGGACGCGGAGGACGCAGAGGAAGCCATGAGGGAACGTTTCGGAAGTTTCGGAGGTTTCGGAAAACCTGGGGTAGACATCGAAACCTCCGAAACTTCCGAAACCCGCTTTTAGCTTCCTCTGCGTCCTCCGCGTCCTCTGCGGTGAAAAATCTGGAATTTCTGAATGGAGAAACATCATGCAGTGCTCTGAAGAAAAATTGGTAGTCCACGCGCAGGAAGGCAAGCGCAGCAACCCCGAGCCGGGATTGACCCGGCGTATTGGCGCTTACAATGACAAGCTTTTTCTTGCCGAGCATCGAATGGAAAAAAACTGGGTCGGCGCCCGCCATAGCCATCCCCACGAACAGATGGCGTATGTCGTGTCGGGCCGCCTGAAGATCATCTCGGGCGAGGAAACTTTTGAAGTGGGCGCCGGCGATAGCTTCCTGGTGCGTGGCGGAGTGGAACACCAGGCTTTCGCCCTGGAAGAGTCGTTGGTGATCGACATTTTTACCCCCTGCCGCATGGATTATGTATAGCCCCTGGGTGCGCGGGCTGGAAGCCCGCATTCCCCTGCGGCCAAGCTGGCCGCATTCCCAGGTAAGCCTCCCTTCTTTCGGCGCCCTTAGCGGGCGGTTTTACCGCTCTCCAGAAACTCTTTTGCAAATCCTATCTCTTGATGAACTGGCAGGCTGAGCACTTTCCGCACAGGGGACATCGGCAATTGCCTTGTCCCTGTCTTCTTACGCAGAGCCCGCCGGCGAGGGCGCCAGGGCTACGTCTGCGATACTTTTCAGCTTCTGGAATTTTCGAGCCTCCGCCGAACTGCGCCTGCGAAAACATGATTTGCCCGTCGTCCGCCTGCTGCGAATGATCTCGCCGCCATTCATACAGGAACCCATAGCATCCATCGCCCTTCAGGGAAACGCAAACGTAGCGCCGGCGCCCTCGCCGGCGGGCCCTGTGTGCGAGATCCGAGAAGCATGAATCGTGGAGGAATTTCACTGGCGATCGACCGGCGAATTCGCTTGATTCCGAGGAGAACTGGCGAACCGGGACTCGACGCGTCGTCGTACACAAAAAATCGGGGCAGGCCGTGAGGCCTGCCCCATTTGCCATTGCGGCGAACCGCGAGTTAGAACGTGTACTTCAATGCGCCCTGGAACTGGCGCGGATTGCCGGCGGTGCCGCTGGCCGTGGTTGTGATAGTTCCAAAACCCGAACAAGTGAAGGCACTCGTTGCTCCGGCCTTGGCGGTGCCACTGCACGACGAGGCCGGATTGCCCAGGTTCGGATGGTTCATGACGTTGAAGGCTTCAAAACGCAGCATCAAGCTCTGATTTTCATGAATCTTGAAGCTGCGGGAAAGCGAGGCATCCAGCGTAAAGGCGCGCGGCCCTTGCAACATGTTGCGCGTCGCATTGCCGAACGTGCCTAAAGGTTGGAGGACGTAGGCACTGGTATTGAACCAGCAACCAGTAGTGCCCACAGCCACGTTGCCGGTACAGGTTCCGGCGTTCGGATCGCCCACTACATCCGGGCGGTCACGTTTGATGCCGGTCAACGAGTTGTCGGTGCTCTCGGTTACTTGGAACCAAGTACCCGAGCGATAGCTGAACAACGGAGCAAGCTGCCAATTGTTAGCCAGCATGCCGGTCAGACCGTTGAATTTGGGGCTGGTGGCTACCACCGAGGTGTTAAGAATGCGGCGAACATCAAAGCCGCAATTCCCGCGCTCCTCGCGCAGTGCATTCGGGTCGAGCACGAATGTGCTCTGCAGATCGCGGCTGCCGGTGGCTGCTTCACCCAGGAAGTCGCCATCGCTGATGCAATGCGACCAGGTGAAATTGGTCAGGGACGTGAAGTTCTGGCTGAAGCGATGCTTGGCCGTCAGGAGTAGCCCGTTGTAACTGGCGGTCGCTCCATCGTTGGCCGTCGTCATATTGTTGAAGTAGGCGCCTTGGGACGGATTCAACAAGTACAGATATTGACGATAGGTGGCGTTAGAGGTCGTGGGGGCGACATTTTGGAAAGCGGTAGGAGCGCCCGGCGAACTGATCTTCGCCAGTGACGATCCTTGGCCCGTTCCCAGCGAGCATGCCCCATTGACCACTGCCGGGCACGACGGGTCGCCTTCATAGGATACCCAGATGTGTTCGGTATGGCTTCCCAGGTAGGTGGCCGACAACATCCAGTTGGCCCCAACCTGCTTTTCATAGCTCAAGTTCCACTGCTGGACCTCGGTCGGGTGCATGTTGAGTGGCATATTGATGAAAATACCGCCGCCGCCGTTTGCCGCCGTTGTTGCGGTCGCGGCATTGGGGAAGAAGGCATTGGCCTGAGTGGGAGGGAAGGGCAGCGGGTACGGCCCGTTGTTACCCACTCCATAAGGGGCGCTGAAGTTCGTGCTCAACGCGGGGTTAAAGGTAATATTGCCCACGCTGCCGAAGGGCGCGTTATCGGCAAACCGGTCCATGAAGAAGATTTCCGGGTTGTCGTAGAAGATGCCGAAGCCGGAGCGCAGACTGGACTTGCCGTCGCCCTTAGGATCCCACACCATGCCCACGCGAGGCGCAAAATTCGCCAGGTGGCTATTGATGTAAGAGCAAGGCGTTTGCGGATCGCCGCAGTAGAACAGTCCCGCCGGGGCGCCCGGGAACACCGTGCTGTGAACGTTGTTCTCGAAATCGGTTACGTCGAAGTGGCTGCCGCGATGGTATTCGTCAGCCGCGGGCATGTACGGATCCCAGCGGATTCCGGCATTCACGGTGAAATTCGGCTTAATGCGAATGTTGTCGTTGGCGTAGGCGCCGATATAGGTCTGGCGCCAGTTTTCCGCTTCGTTGTTCGACTGCAGGAAGGTGCTTGGTTCGCCCAACAGGAAGTCCAGCATGGTGTCGCCGGAGAAGCCGGTGCCGCCGCCGAAGGTGAAGTTCCCGTTCGACTGGTAGAGGGACAGATAGTTCAGTTGATAATGGAGCGTATTGATACCCAACGAGAATTGGTGCTTCCCGTGCATGATGTTGATGTCATCGGCGCCCTGGAGGGTGTTGGTGTTGAAATGTCCGGGGGCTGCCGAACCGCCCATAATGGTGAAGGGGCCGGTCATGATAAATACGTTTGAGATGGGAGCGGACATGGTGATTCCCAGGTCCGTGGGATTGGGCATTTCCTCAGATTGGGTGCGGTTGATGCGCAGCCGGGTGCCGGTGAGGTGCAGCGAATTGACGATTCCGGAGTTGAACGTATAGGTGTCGCCCAAAGCCAGAGTCTGGACACGATCGTCTTGTCCAGGAGTGGCGGTGGTTCCCGCGATATTTTGCGACTGGAAGACCATCGGATTCTGGAAGTCGGAGATGAAATAACGGGCAAAGATCGAATTTCTGGAGCTGGCGTTATAGTCAACTTTGGCGATGCCCTGGTTCTCGTTGTAGTTGTTATTGACCTGATAGCCAATTAATCCGCAGGGGTTGGCGTCCGCAGTCGCCAGGTAGTTTTGCGCGATCTTCAATGCGGCCGGGTTGTAGAGGTTGGGATTGACTTGAGCACCCGAGAAGGCCTTCCCGGTGAACGGATTCGTGATGGTTGCGGCTTTGGTCTGGCAAGGGGTAGTCAAGCCTGCCGCTTTGTCCGCGGCCGTGATCGACGCGGATTCTCTCGTCGACCAGTCGCCGCTTAGTTCCGCCGCCGTGGGAATATACTCCGACTGCTGGGCGCCTAATGAGCGCTCGATGCTTCCCTGGTAGCCGAGGAAGGAGAACAGCTTATCCTTGATGATCGGGCCGCCGACCGTCCCGCCAAACTGATTGCGCTTAAGGGTGTCGGCCGTTGGGGTCTGGGTGAGTGCGTCAGGTTTCGCGTTAGTCGCTTGGTTCCGGACAAATTCAAAAGCATCGCCGTGGATGGCATTGGTTCCGGATTTGGTTACGACGTTAACCACGGCTCCGGCATGTAAGCCGTATTGCGCCGATAGCATGCTTTCCTGAACGCTGAATTCCTGGATGGCATCAGGGAAAGGAAAGGGCAGGGCGACGTTGGAGAAGGCGTTGTTGTTGTCGCCGCCATCCAATAAGTAATTGTTGGCGTTCTCTTGCGAGCCGGCTACCGAGATGGTTGCCAAACCCGATAAATCCGAGGTGTTCCCGTACGTCTTGGTGCCGGTTAAATCCTGGCCGGAGAGGGGCGTATTGTTCGCCGCTCCGGCAAGCAGGATCAACTGCGAGGCCTGCCGGCCATTCAGCGGCATGTCCAGGATGCGGGCATTGTCGATGACTTCGCTGACCGAGTTGTCGTTGGTTTCCACCAGGGCGGCGGCGGCGTTGACTTCCACCTTTTCACTGACCGCGCCCAGGGTGAGGGCAATGTTAATGGTCGGTTGCTCGTTGACCTGCAGCACGATGCCCGTCTGCACGTAGTCGCGGAAATCGGGCGCTTTGATTTCCAATTTGTACGGCCCGACCGGCAGGCGCGGCAAAATGTAGTTGCCTTCGGTGTTGGTGGTGACCTCGCGCACCAATCCCGTTTCGGTCTGCGTAGCCGTTACCTTAGCGCCGTTCACGGCGGCCCCGGCGGGGTCGGTGATGTGGCCTTGGATTTGGGCGAAATTGACAGCTTGGCCCAAAGCGAGCGCTGACACGCACGCGACTAGCGCGACCACGGCCAGTACTCTAAGTAATTGCAAATTCCTCATAACATACCCTCCTGAAGCTTCCCTCTGAAAAAGTTTTTTAAGCACTTTTAGCCGCCGGACGCTGCCCGCATGATTGCTCGGACCATACCTCCGACGGTCTTGCCTACCACTTTGTCGTGCTTACCCCTGTATTGCTCTGGCTGAAAACTGCACCGTACTCACGAACGTCGCGCCTTAAAGAGAAAACCCACTGGGAACGCACTGGAATGCGGGCTTGTCGCACGCGGTTCCTGGACGTCTTGCCCAAAACAAGCATGGCCTTCTCGCAATTCAATTGTCGTAATGGAAATGAGTCTGGAAGTGGAGTTTCCCAGACCGGTGGCTTTCTCGGCGAAACGCCAAAAATTCGCAAACCTCGGCGCCGCCCCGGTTGCCCGGAGCCGATCGCCCACAGCGAATTTTCTTATGGCTACGGCCACGCAGCTCTCCTACCGCTTGGCCCACATTACCGCTAGTTGTTGCTGGTGTTGCTCCCCTGGGTTCGGCCCCGTACACTTATCCCGTTGCTTTAATCCACCGTCCCGGCATAACGGGCCTGCCGTACGATGTCCCGATTTGTTCCGCGGGAATTACTTCCAAATCCTAACGTTCTCGAAACCCGTGCGCAAGCGGCAACTAAGGCTTCGGCAATTTCTTTTTCGCTGGCGGAAATGCGATGGCTGGGACCCGATACGCTCATTGCCGCCACCGGTCGTCCCCCGGCATCCAGAATGGCCGCCCCCACGCACCCGACTCCGGGTTCATTTTCCTCTTTGTCCAGCGAATATCCACGGCTGCGGACGATTTCCAATTCGCGGCAGAACTCGGCCAATTCGTCCGGCCATAATTCCAGGGCTCGCTCATGGTGCGGCGAGGCTGGATCGTCAAGCTGCAAGTGCGCCAGCATGGCCTTTCCCATCGACGTCTGCCTGGTCGGGGTGCGGCACCCGGCGCTGGCAATCATGCGGAAGGGACGGGAACTTTCCACAATATCGACGTACAGCACATGGTCGAGACCATCGAGGACGCCCAGATTCACCGTCTCATTGAAATGTTCCTGCAATTGCAACATGAAGCCACGTGCCAGCTCTTTGAGGTTGCGATGGACAAAGGCCGCGCGCTCCAGCAGCTTTACTCCCAGCTTATAGCGCGCTCCATTGGTCGTGCGCTCCACGTAGCCGCGCTCCGTCATGGTGTGTAACAGCCGGAAAATGCGGCTTTTATTCAATCCCACTTGTTGGCGGATCTCGTTCAGGGTCAGACCCTCGGAGGTATCAAACACCTCGAGAATGTCTAAGGCTTTCGCCACTGCGTCCACGACGTAGCGGTTTGGGGAAATCTCTTCTGCTGTCATGTTTCGCTCTGTACAACGCCGTTGTATTGAGTAAATCAGTGGTCGGAGATTGTCATGTTTTCGCCTTAGTGTCAAGCAGGAAGCTGTCGGCCATCGGCTGTCGGCCCTCGGCCAGAACGCCGCTTCCCGTTCTCGTTTCAAACGAGAAGAACGTGAAGGGCTGGCCGAAGGCCGACAGCCGATGGCCGACGGCGATTTTTTCCGGTTGACCGGAGTGCCGGAGAAGGTACAATGAAGTTGAAAATGATTTCCAATTTCACAGACGCCTCCTGCGCGGCCCTCTCCGAACTCCAGGAGGGCGCCACCGGTATTCTGTCCGAACTCGATTTGACCTCCAGGATTTCCGAGCACCTGATGAATCTGGGTTTTATTCCCGGGGTGGAGATTACGGTAGCCCGCAGTGGTCCGGGTGGCGATCCGCGTATTTATTGCGTCGATGGCGCCGAGGTGGCCCTGCGCGCCGAGTTGGCTTGCCGGATTGGCGTGCGTCCGGTTCCGCGTATTGCGGAGGCCTAACCCATGTCCGTGCTGGCGCCGTCCTCCTCTTGTTGTGGTACCAAAACCGCATCCACATTTCCCAGTCCGTCCAAGGGGGGATCGTCTGACAAAACGCCAGATTCCAGTGCGAAACATCCGTTCGGCACGGTCGCCGTCATCGGCCCCCCGAATTCCGGGAAGACGACTTTATATAACCGTCTGACCGGACTCCGCCAGAAAGTGGGCAACTTTCCCGGCGTTACCGTCGAACATCACATTGGCCATGTCAAAGGGGAAGACGGGCGCGCAGTGGCGCTAATCGACTTGCCCGGCATTTACAGCCTCTCGCCGAAATCGGAAGACGAACAAGTGACGATGGACGTGCTCGATGGCAAGCGGCCGGAAATGCCGCGCCCCGATGCCGTTATTGTCGTGGTCGATTCCACCCATCTCAGCCGCCATTTAGTGCTGGTGGCGCGCGTAATCGCTTTAGGCTTGCCGGCGCTGGTGGTGCTCAATATGGCCGACGAGTTGCGCCAGCAGGGCGGCGATGTCGATGTGCTGTCCCTGGCCCGGCAATTGGGTACTCCGGTGGTACTGGCGAGTGCCACCAATGGCGAGGGCTTGCCGGCCATTCATGCCTTTCTGTTTTCCCACTCCGGCTCTCCCCGGCCGCTGAATCTGCCGGTGCTTAATGACGCGGTGGGCTGCCGGGAGTGGGCGGTTCGAGTCGGTGTTAACGCCTCCTATCGCCGTCCCGCCGGTCCGGTTTGGACCCATCGTCTGGATGCCGTTTTTTTGCACCAGTTTTGGGGGCCGCTGGTTTTTCTGGCCACCGTGGTGGGAGTTTTTCAGATCACCTTCGCCGTGGGACAGCCGCTCTCCAACGCCTTCCAGTCCGTACTGGATGCGGCGGGCGCTCATCTGGGGAATTATCTTCCCAATGGGTTGCTGCGCTCCCTTCTGATGGATGGGATATGGAAGGGCGTGGGCTCGGTCCTGGTCTTTCTACCGCAGATTCTCCTGCTGTTCCTGGTGATCGGGATACTGGAAGACTCGGGTTATCTGGCGCGGGCGGCGGTGATTGCCGATCGCACCATGGCGCGGGTGGGGTTGAACGGCAAATGCTTTATCCCGTTGCTTTCCGCCTATGCCTGCGCGGTGCCGGCAATTATGGCGACCCGTACGATCGAAAGCAAACGGGACCGGATGGCCACCATCCTGATTGCCCCCTTCATGACGTGTTCGGCGCGCTTGCCGGTTTACACCATCTTTATCGCCGCCTTCGTGGTCAACCGTCCTCTGCTGGGTGTCTTTTTCGGTACGCGCGCCGCCGCCATGCTCGCGCTCTATCTTCTGGGGTTTGTCATGGCGGTGCTCACCGCCCGGATTCTCAAGGCCTCGGTGTTGAAGAGCAAAGACGCGCATTTCATCATGGAAATGCCTCCCTATCGCCGCCCCACCGTGACCTCACTCGCCCTGCGCCTGGTGGATCGCGGCCGGGCCTTTGTCTTCCGCGCCGGGACGGTAATTCTCGTCGTCTCCATCCTGCTGTGGGTGCTTACCACCTTCCCCTTGCATCACGGACAGCCCGCCCCACTGCAGCAGAGTCTGGTCGCCCGGGCCGGAAAGGTGTTGGAGCCAGTGATTGCCCCCCTGGGCTTCGACTGGAAGATTGGAGTAGGGCTGGTTACTTCGCTAGCTGCGCGGGAGACCATTATTGCCACTCTGGGTACCCTCTATGGCATTGATCCCGAATCCCACTCCATGAGTTTGCAAACCGCGTTACGCCACGAAATTTCTCCCGCCGCCGCCATTGCCTTGCTGGTCTTCTTCGCCTTTGCCATGCAGTGCGTTTCGACCCTGGCCGTGGTCCGGCGCGAAACCAACAGTTGGAAATGGCCCGCCCTGCAATTCGCCTACATGACCCTGCTGGCCTATGGCGGAGCCTATTTGGCCTACCACTTGATGCGGCTGTAGGCGGATTTCAAATTTCAAATTTGTAATTTCAAATTTTACGGCGGGGCGCATGAATCATGAGGCGCCTGGCAAATTTGAAATTTGAAATTTCAATTGTGGGCTGCTTTGATGCGGAACCAAGCCCCGCGGGGTATCCTGCGCCGCCATTAAAAGTTTGCTATTTACCTGTTGAATAACATGATGCAAAAGGGCCATAATCCTCCTCGGTTTTGATTTTTCCCCAGGGTCCGTCGCGGAAGTGCGGCCGGCCGTCTCTTTCGCGCGGGAACCCAGTGAGAGGAGTCCGCGCGTGAATACCTTTCCGGTTATGCTCGGGGTGCTCTGCGTTCTTGCCATTGGCTATCGCTATTACAGCGCGTTTATTGCCGCCAAAGCGTTAGTCCTCGACGACACACGCCGCACACCCGCTCACGTATATGAAGACGGGCACAATTATGTGCCTTCGCCCAAATGGGTGCTGTTTGGCCATCACTTTGCCGCCATTGCCGGCGCCGGCCCCCTGGTAGGTCCCACGCTGGCCGCGCAGTTTGGCTTTGCTCCCGGCTTTCTGTGGATCTTGATCGGTTGTGTGCTGGCGGGCGCGGTGCAGGATTTTACCGTACTGGCGGCTTCGGTTCGCCATAAAGGCCGCTCCCTAGCCGATATCGCGCGCAATGAGATCGGTCCTTTTGCCGGCTTTGTCGCCATGATTGCCGTGCTGTTTATCCTGCTGGTGACGCTGGCGGGCTTGGGCATCGTTGTGGTCAATGCGCTGGCCAATAGCCCTTGGGGCGTGTTTACCATCGGCACCACCATCCCCATTGCTCTGTTTATGGGCTGGTACATGTTCAAGAGCGCGGCGGGACGAATCCGGATTACCGGGCCGAGCATCGTGGGCGTCATCCTGCTGATTGGCGCCGTCTTTGTGGGCAAGACCTTCGCCGATTCCACCTTCGCCCATTACCTGACCTTCAGCGGGCATCAGATTACGATTTTGATGGCCGTCTACGGCTTTGTAGCCTCCGTATTGCCGGTGTGGCTGCTGCTGGAACCGCGCGATTATCTCTCCACCTATATGAAGCTGGGGACGATTGCGATTTTGATCGTGGGCGTATTTATCGTTCACCCCACCATCAAGTTTCCCGCCGTCACGCCTTTTATCCATGGAGGCGGGCCGATTATTCCCGGCAAGATGTTTCCTTTCCTGTTTGTGACCATAGCCTGCGGCGCCATCTCCGGCTTCCATTCGCTGGTGGCTTCCGGCACCACGCCGAAGATGCTGGATAAGGAAACCGATGCTCGCTTTATCGGCTATGGGGCCATGCTGGCCGAAGGTCTGGTCGGCATTTTGGCGCTGATTGCCGCCACCTCGATGCATCCCGGCGACTATTTCGCCATCAACGCCGCTCCTCAGGTCTTTCAGAAGTTGGGCTTAGCCACGGTAAACCTCGACATGTTCTCGCGGGAAATCGGTGAGAAGCTGGCCGGTCGTACCGGCGGCGCGGTGTCGCTGGCCGTGGGCATGGCCCAGATCTTCCGCGGTTTGCCCGGCATGAGCCGCTTGATGGGCTATTGGTATCACTACGCGATCATGTTCGAAGCCCTGTTTATTTTGACCACGGTGGATACCGGTACGCGCGTCGCCCGTTATGTCATGCAGGAAATTCTGGGCAAAGCTTATAAGCCCTTTGCCAATACCGCCTGGCTGCCGGGGAACCTGGTGGCCACCACGGTGATTGTTTTCGGTTGGGGCTATTTGATCTATACCGGGAATATTTCCACCATTTGGCCGCTCTTTGGCACCGGCAACCAGTTGTTGGCTACCATTGCGCTGGCGGTAGTCACGACATTTCTGGTGAATATGGGCAAGGCCAAGTACGCCTGGATCACAGGGGTGCCGATGGTCTTTGTCGGTGTCACCACCGTTACCGCCGGCATCCTATCGGTGAAAAATATCTTCTGGCCTCTGGCCCATAAGCCGAATATGCACTTCACCGGGTACCTGGATTCCACACTGATGGTCATTTTTGTCGTGGGCGTGGTGCTGGTGGTGGCCAACGCGGCCATCCGTGTCTGGAAGACGCTGCACGGCGAACCAGTGCCGCTGACCTCGTTTGGCGCACCTCAGCAGGCGGCCATGGCCGCCGCCGCCGTCAATCCCGACGCCCCAGCCCGCTGCTGCTGATTCGAGCGGGTAGCGGTATAGAGCCGGCCCCGCCTGGCGGGACCGGCTCTGGAGTTTCCAGGGTGGAAGCACTGGGCTTTAGCCCAGTGAATGCCTGCCTTTGCGCGGGGGGCTTCAGCCCCGGCACGGACAAGAAGCCCGGGGCTGAAGCCCCAACACTCTGAATCAGCTTTCGCTGGGCTAAAGCCCAGCGCTTCCACCGTGAGGCCAGCGAAGCGTGACCCGGCCCCGCCTTCTAACTCCTAACTCCTAACTTCTAACTTCTAACTTCTGAATTCTGTTTCTGTTTCTGCCTGTGCTATAATCCGCGCCGGTTCGTATCTAATGCATGGCCCGTGATAACTTGCTATTGTGACGCATGGCCCCAAGACGGAGCCGGCAGTGAGTGGCAAAAAAAGCAGGAGGAGAAATGTTCGACGACGAAACCCTGTACGGACGCGATGACGAAAACGAAGAATTCGGCGAAGCCGGTTACGATGAGCCTCTAGACGAAGAGGAAGATTACGAAGAAGAGGAAGAGGAAGAGGAAGTCGATATCCCCTCAGCCATAATGGAAGTCCCCGAAAAGCCGGCGCCGGCACCACCAGCGCCTCCGGTGGCCGCCCGTGCCGCCAAGGCGCCTGCCAAGGCAGCACCTGCCAAGGCTCCTGCCAAACCCGCGAAACCGATGGCGAAGCCGGTCGCTAAAAAGGCGGCCAAGAAGCCCGTGAAACCGGCCGCGAAGAAGGCGGTAAAGAAGGCCGTAAAGAAGGCGGCGGTCAAGAAACCCGCTAAACCGGTGGCCAAAAAGGCCGTCAAAAAAGCGGCCAAGAAGGCGGCTGTGAAACCGGCCAAGAAGGCCGTCAAGAAAGCCGTCAAGAAAGCGGCCAAAAAGGCAGTTAAAAAGGGCCGCCGCTAGGTTGAAGCAGAATACAGAACACAGGAGTTAGGAGTTAGAAGCTTGGCACCGAATTCTCACTCCTTACTCCTGGATTCTCGACTCCAGCACGCGTACCACGCGCGTGCTGGAGTTTGTTTTAGGAGCGCCTTCGGTCGTCGGCCTTCGGCCCTCGGCCAGCAACGTCCGGGCGGCCGAGAGCCGAAGGCCGAGTAAGGTATCGCTTCTGGCCGAAGGCCGACGGCCGAGAGCCGAAGGCCGAGTAAGGTATCGCTTCTGGCCGAAGGCCGACGGCCGAGAGCCGAAGGCCGAGT